>Ga0256406_1000053_pt1 | contig 197951 bp, 162 predicted proteins | sample RumenRJG_03DNA_FD_185986 | JGI IMG/M metagenome (GOLD analysis project Ga0256406, IMG submission 185986) | Bovine rumen microbial communities from Lethbridge, Alberta, Canada - RJG_03 | ecosystem: Host-associated > Mammals > Digestive system > Stomach > Rumen | place: Canada: Alberta... | reverse complement strand
ACATGCCGGGAACTGTTAAATCAGAGCTCTTTCCAGATGCTGTCAGAGAAGTACAAATGTGACCAGTCGGAGAAAAACAAAATTTTTTGTGGCTATCCCTTGACAACGGTCACTTCATAACAGTCGGGTGAGGGTTCACAGCGATCAAAGGATCTTTGGCGAGTGATATCGGGCACACTGAGGTGAGGAGATGCGCCATGAAGAATAGCACAGAGAAAAGACTCCGGGAAAGAATCCTCCGGAAGACAAAACATAATCATGCGTTTACAGACTGGCTGGAGCTGGTGACGGAGATCTTCGAGATTGCGGTGGCGGTCATTGTGCTCGTCGGATTTGTCCTGAGTGTTATGCCGATTGTGCGGGATATGCCGGCGCTGCTTGACAGCTCCAATGAGTACACGTTTCATATTTTTCTGGAGCATGCGTTTAACCTCGTGATCGGCATTGAGTTTATCCGCATGCTGATCAAGCACACGCCGGGCAGCGCGCTTGAGGTACTGCTGTTTGCCATCGCAAGGCACATGGTACTGAGCGACGAAAGCGCGCTGGAGCTGGTGCTCGGGGTGGCTTCGATCGCCGGTATTTTCGCCATCCGGAAGTACCTGTACGTGCATTCCTTCGAGTCGCATGGGGACGATACATCCTTTGAATGGTTCCGCAGCGAGACAGAGAAAAAAGAGGAAAGTAAGGAGACAGACGCAAAGGACGCGGAATGAAGGTAAATGGCCTGCCGCGGCAGGGAGCGGAAGAAGCAACAATGAGTGACGAATATCTGATTAAAAATACGACACGAGAGAAGCGCGAGCGCATTGTAAACGAGGCACTCGGCGTAACCGACGGGCTATGCGACGGATGCGCTCCGGGAATCCTCAAGATGTATGATGCCTACATTGAGGGCAAAATGGAGCTTGCGGAGGTGAATGCTGCCTTTCATGCGGGATATGTTGTGGAGCACGAGGATGAGCGGGACATGCAGGGAGGTCCCTGCATCGAGGAACATATCTGACATAGAAAAAGGTATTCCCGCATGACGAAACAAAATCTGAAAATATCCTTTCTTGTATCCATGATGGTTTTCTGCGCGATTGTTTTACGTGTATTGGCAAAGTACGATATATGGATTGTTCCCGGAGGAATCGCCCGCTCGCTGATCTATATCGCCCTTTATATCGGATGGGGGATATCCGTGCGTAACCGGATTATTCAGACACAGGTGCGCCGTTATCTGATTTCCATCGCCGGATTAATGGCTTCCTGGTTTGTTATCCGTTCAACGAAATACTATTTTACGGCTGATATCACAATCGAACGGCAGCTATGGTACTGGTATTATCTGCCAATGCTGTTTATCCCGCTGTTTTCTGTGTTTGTAGCCATCTCCCTTGGCAAGTCCGTGAACTCTAAATTGCCTGAATTGACGCTGCTGCTTTATATTCCTACGGTGCTCTGCCTGCTGCTGGTGCTGACAAATGATTTCCATCAGCTTGTCTTTTCCTTCCCGAAAGGAAAGGTATGGACGGATGATCACCCGGGGTATGAAGCAGGATATTATCTCGTCATCGGCTGGGAAATTATTTGTGCTTTCGCAGCATTTATCATCATGCTCATTAAGTGCCGGCTCGTGCAAAGGAAAAAATATCTGCCGGTTCTGCTGTTAATATGCTCGGTCGGATATGCCCTGATCTATGCCGGTGGCGCAGAATGGATGCGACTCGTTGGCGGAGACGTCACGGCGGTGCAGTGTCTGATGTATACCGGAATTCTGGAATCTTGTATTCAGTGCGGACTGATTCAGACGAATAGCGGTTATAGGGCTTTGTTTGAGGCCGGATCCATAGGAGCACAGATTGCAGATACGGACGGTCATATCCGCTACGCATCATCCAATGCTCCAAAGTTGACGGAGGAAATGATACGTTTAGCAGAGAAAGGCGCGGTGATGCCGGATCGCAGAACCCTGATCAGAAGCAGCAGGATTGATGGCGGTTATGTATTGTGGCAGGAAGATATTTCTGATATCACCGCTCTTCTGGAAAAGCTGGAGGAAAACAGAAAAACCATTTCGGAAAGCAATGAGGTAGAGCAGGAAAACTATAAAACCAGGGTAAAGATCAACGCAGTCCGGGAAAAGAACAGACTGTATGACCGGCTGCAGGCACAAACCGCACATCAAACCGACCTGCTCGATCAGCTTCTTACGCAATATGAAGCGGAATCCGCTCCGGAAATCCGCCGCCGTCTGCTTGCCAAAGCCGCGGTGATCGGCGCATACATTAAACGCCGGGGGAATCTCATGTTTATCGGTGAAAGGGACGATGTAACGGATACAGCCGAGCTCTCCGCCTGTCTTGATGAGTCCTTAGCCAATTTGGAGCTCATGGGTGTGGAGTGTGCCATTGATATTCCGGGGCAAAACAGCATCCATATCCAAGATGCGATCCGTGTCTATGACTTTTTTGAAGCTGTGACGGAAGCTGCGATCGATGACATTCGTTTTATCTGGCTGAAAGCCCGCAGCCTTGAAGACGCCGTTATCTTTTATCTGCAGGCAGAATGCGAAACTGAATTGACGGCGCTTTCCGGGCTTGCCGACACCTGTGTTCATGAAGAAGGCGTGTGGCGCTTTTCTATGTGCATCGGAAAGGCGGGTGAACAGGCATGAAGAGCTTTTATCTGTCATCAGCATCGGCACAATCGATACTGCTGACCGCTATGTTCCTTTCCTTGGTTTTATCCCTTTTCCTGCTGCTTGCGTCATTTGGGAGACAGCATGGCAAATGGAAAGGATATTTGCATTTCTTCGTGTTTCTGTTCCTGTTTATCTTATTGTCCGTGCTGTTGGAAGCCTTTTCAAAGATTGGAAAAGGGTTGGAGTACAAAACATGGCTGCCTCTCCCTGTGTGGCTGCTCTGGAGCATTTTGTTTGCGGCAGATTGTCTGACGATATGGGAGCTTGCAGAGCTGCAAAGGATGGGAAAGCAGACACTCAGCAGCGATTCCATCAAACAGGCACTGGATATGCTGCCAGACGGCATATGCTATTTTGCGCCGTCCGGGAGCGTGAAGCTGTGCAACAGGCAAATGGATTCCTTATTCCGCACAATTTCACGGAGTGATCTCCAGACGCTCGCAGAACTGCAGGCGGCACTGTCAAACTGCGATGCGGGCAGCAGCGTGACGCAGGTTTCCAGAGAGAGGCAGACCTATCTTTTCCCTGACGGCAAAGTATGGCGTTACCGGCAGAACGAGGTGAAAGCTTCGGACGGCGTTTTGTATACGGAAGCCGTATTTTCGGATGTCACGGAGCTGTACCATAAAAATCTTGAGCTGAAAGCGCAGATCAGGAAGCTGAAATCCATTTCCAGCGAACTGAAATGGCTTTCCGACAATGCGCTGGCTCTTACAAGAGAGAAAGAAGTGCTCTCTGCCAAGACGAAGCTGCATGATGATATGGGAGCGGGACTGATTGCCATACGGCATATTCTCAATCAGAATGGAACGGAGAAAACAGAAAATGCCATGAATCTGTTCCGCCAGGCGGTCAGCGCCATCAAATATGATAATGCCTGTCCGCAGGGGCACAGTGAGTTGGATGAATTCCTGCATGATGCCGGAGCAATCGGCGTAAAAGTAAATTTGTCCGGAGATTTGCCTGGGCAGGCGGACCTCCGGGGTGTTGTGATTCTTGCCATGCGGGAATGTCTGACGAACAGCGTGCGCCATGCCGGAGCAGCGACATTATATATCACGGTGGAGAAAAAGGAAGACAGCATTTCCGTGCGGATCACAAATGACGGAAGACCTCCCGAAACCGAGATTATTCCCAGAGGCGGGCTTCGCAACCTGTACCGTTATGTCCTGGACCTTGGCGGTACGATGGAAATACAGTCGAAGCCGAGTTTTGCGTTAACGGTGGTTCTGCCGGCGATAAAGGAGAGTACAGAATGAAACGGGTTCTTATCGTAGAAGATCAGCGGATGCCCCGTGAAAACATGGAGCGGACGCTCTTCGACAGCGGCAGATACGAGCTGGCCGCCAGTCTGAACGGAGCGGATATTGCTTTCGTGAAATGCTGCCAGCAGAACATTGATCTGATTCTAATGGATGTCTGCACTTCGGGCAATAAAGACGGCATTGAGGCTGCCGCAGAAATCAAGACCAAGTTTCCCAAAATCAAGATCATCATCGTCACATCCATGGTCGAGGTGGGTTACCTTGAACGTGCCAGAGCAGCCGGGGTTGACAGCTTCTGGTATAAGGATATCAGTCCGGAAGCGCTGATCGACGTGATTGACCGGACGATGGCGGGCGAACATCTTTTTCCGAACGAAACGCCGAAGGTGAAGCTGGGGCTGGCCGACAGCACGGATCTGACGCCAAAGGAGATCGAAGTACTGCGACTGATCTGCGACGGATTGGAATACGATGAAATCGCGGGCAGACTGGATATATCGGAAAGAACCGTCAAATACCATGTTTCCAACATTTTATCCAAAACAGGATACGCCAACAGAACCCGGCTGGCCATTGCAGTAACCAACAAGAAATTTATCGTACCGAGCCTCCCGGAAGAACGGGAGTTCTCTGAAACCGAATAACTGAAATCTTATCCGTTTCGCCCGGCTTCTTTTGGAGCCGGGGATTTTTTTGCATCTGTTCAGCATATACCGGCGCTGACGTTCGTTGTGGCCGTGTTGTGTTTCCATCATCGAAGAGGCGCGGATGAACTGCGTGGCATCTGGGCGAAGCAATTAGTTACCGTTTATGGATTTGACGGCAAGGGACAGGGCATTCTGATTCTGCCCCTGCGCTCCTATTTTCGGAATCGTGTACCGGCTTAAATCCACACCTTCCAGTTCAAGGAGCGCTTTTTTTCTTAAAATTCCTCCGCCATATCCGGTCAGGCTTCCGTTTGTACCAACTACCCTGTGACAGGGCACAATGATACAGATCGGATTGTGTCCGACCGCGCCGCCTACAGCCTGTGCGGACATTCCGGCAAGACCGCGCTCCCTTGCTATTTTGTCCGCAATCCATCCGTATGTGACTGTTTTTCCGTATGGGATCTCACACATGATCTCCCCGACACGGTTACGAAAATCCGAACCAACCAAATGGATTTTTGGTAAGAAACCGGGATTACGGCCGGAGAAATAAATATCCAGCCACTTCTTTGTCTGGTCAAAATACTCCGTTTCACGGTGAACGGCATCTCTTGCCAGACCTTGTCCGACATATCTGCTTCCTTCCGTAAACCAGAGTCCGGTCAATCCTTCCTGATCTCCTGCAAGTAAAATGCCCCCGAGCGGCGATTCATAACGGCTTGTATAGATCATTTTGCATTTCTCCTGTTTTGGCGCGGGTATGGGACAGGACCTTTCCTTCCTACAGTACTGTGTCAGTGTCTCTATTTTATATCCCTGGAAATCCATTGTAAAACAGCAAAAGGTCTCTGATTCCCGCGGGGACAGATCCTTTTGAGAAGGTATCGGATATGATACAATCGATTAGAGTATGAAATCGACGGACATGATAGATTCAGGAGAATACGGGCATGGAACTATTCCTTACGGAACTGGAAACATATATGTACAACATTGTTGAGGTGTGCACGAGCCTTCTCGAGTTCTTCGGCATTGTCGTTCTGGTAACTTCCGCCGTCCGGTCGTTCGTTCGCTGGGCACGGCGTGACCGCAAAAATATCCGTCTCGACCTCGCGCAGGGGATTGCGCTTGCCCTGGAATTCAAGATGGGCGGCGAGGTTCTACGGACGGTCGTCGTCCGTGAATGGTCTGAGCTTGGCATACTCGGGGCCATTATTGTGCTCCGCGCGATGCTGACTTTCCTGATTCACTGGGAGATTAAGAACGAGAAGAAAGATATGGCAGAGAATACGCCGACTGTCCCGGCGGAAGAGGCGTCGGACAGAGGCAAGCCCGCCGGAACTGTATGAGGTTGAAGCAAGAGAAAAGGACATTGTAATCAGATGAGCAGGTCTGCCAAATCAGATAGGAAGCCGGAAATGCAGAAGGGCGAAGCCGGAAGCAGCGTCGGAAATTCCGCGACAAGAGCTGTAAAGAGTATGACGGAAGGAAATCCTGCCGCTCTTATTGTAAGCTTCATGCTTCCGCTTCTTCTTGGTAATATTTTTCAGCAGGCTTATAACATGGTCGACGGGATGATCGTCGGGCAGATGCTCGGTGCGGATGCACTTGCAGCGGTCGGTTCCTCTTCCAGCGTGCAGTTTCTGATCCTCGGCCTCTGCATCGGCACCTGCGCCGGTTTTTCCATTCCGATTTCGCAGCGTTTTGGCGCGGGTGATGAGGAAGGCGTGCGCCGCTATGTGTATCATTCCATCATTCTCAGCGCAGTGCTTGCGGTTGTCATGACAACTGTGACGGCAATTCTCTGTATGCCGATTCTGCGTCTGATGCAGACACCAGCGGACATTCTGGCGGATGCGTATTCTTATCTGTTCATCATTTTTCTGGGGATACCGTTTACAGTGTTATATAACATGACTGCAGGGATGCTGCGTGCTGTCGGAAACAGCCGCGCACCGTTTGTTTTCCTTGCAGTCTCCACTTTCCTCAATATCTTCCTTGATATGTTCTGCATCGCAGTCCTCCACTGGGGGTGTGCGGGCGCGGCGATTGCGACGATTGCATCGCAGGCATTATCCGGTTTTTTCTGCTTGATTTACATTCTTAGAAAAGTGCCGCTTCTTTATGCCGGGCGGGTAGAGAGGCGTTTGGACGGCGCTACAGCGAAAACACTGGTCGCCATGGGGATTCCGATGGGCCTTCAGTATTCCATTACCGCGATCGGTTCCATGGTCATGCAGGCCTCGAACAATAGTCTGGGAAGTGTATATGTCTCCGGATTTACGGCCGGGACGAAGCTCAAGCAGCTGTTTCTTTGCCCCTTCGACGCGATGGCTACGTCGATTGCCACGTTCATCAGTCAAAATTACGGCGCTCTCCGGATGGACCGCGTGAAAAAAGGTCTGCGGCAGACGCTTGTTATGAGTGTTCTGTATGGCGCCGCAGCCGGTACAATCCTGATTCTTTTCGGAAAGAATCTGTCCATGCTTTTCCTCAGTGCGGACAATGCGGCATCGCTGGATGCGTCGGTCCGGTATCTTCGCTGTATGGGGTATTTATTCTGGGTACTCGGCTTTCTCCACTGTTTCCGGAATGAACTGCAGGCTCTTGGTTATTCAGGGCGCGCGATGCTTGCGGGGGTAATCGAAATGGGGGCGAGGAGCTTCGTTGCGACGATATTTGTGCCGCTCTTTGGTTACACTGCGATCTGCTGGACAGACCAGGCTGCCTGGTGTTCAGCGACGGTTTATCTTGTTATTATGGGGCTTGCCTCTTTTGAAAAACGCGTGCGGGAGGTCAGCGGGAATTCAGAGCGTTCTACCATAAATTGATTAAAGCAAAGCAGGAGAATTCGATATGGAAAAAGAAGCAAACTGGCCGGGCCCTGAAGGGCTCATCCCGGCACTGCCCAAAGACGCCTCGAACGCGAGCTGGCATACAAGACAGTTTCTGGATGAAATCCTCATAGAAGAGCGCATCATCGGAACGCATGTGGCGGATATCTCGATGCAGCTTTGGGGTAAAAACTTCACGTCTCCGATCATGATGCCGGCATTTTCGCATTTGAATAAAGCCGGACTCGATCACCTGCCGATGGAAGAATATGCACAGGCGGCAAAGGATCTGGGGCTTGTCAACTGGGTTGGCATGGAGTCCGATACGGATTATGCGAAAATTGCCGAAGTCGGTGCGGATACAATCCGCATCATTAAGCCGTTTCTCGACCATAAAAAGATCAGGTCACAAATGGCCTTCGCGGTCCGGCATCAGGCTTTTGCAGTTGGCATCGATATTGATCACAGTATCGGGACCGATGGAAATACAGATGTGGTTGACGGAGAAAAATTAGGCACACTGACAGCGCAGGATATCGAAGGCTTCGTAAAAAACGCGCATGAACTGGGAGTTCCGTTTGTTGCAAAGGGAGTTCTCAGTGCAAGGGATGCTTCCATATGCGAGAAAGCGGGTGTGGACGCTATCGTAGTCAGTCATCATCACGGGAGACTGCCATTTGCCGTACCGCCGGCAATGATACTCCCTGATATTAAGAAGGTCTCGGGAAATATGAAGATCTTTGCTGACTGCTCCGTCGATGATGGAAGGGACGCCTATAAACTTCTGGCCCTGGGGGCTGATGCCGTCTCTACCGGGCGCGCGATTTTGCCGGGACTGCTGAAAGACGGAACACCGGCGGTCACGGTTAAACTGCGGCAGATGAATAACCAATTGAAAGAGCTGATGGGATATACGGGCATGGAAGCGCTGGACGCGTTTGATCCGACGGTACTCTGGTATCATGGAAGACGCCTTGTTAACATTCTCTGAACACGGATTTTTACAGAAAGAGCACTATCTGATTTACAGTGCAAATCAGATAGTGCTCTTTTGAGCCTCATCAGGAAACGCTTTGTTTTGCCAAAAAATCAACAGACTATTTGTTAATATCGACGAAAATATAATCAGTGATTGACACAGAATCATAAATCATTGATAATAAGAGCATGCAAACGGTTGCATTAGCAGAGTGGTCCCCGAACCGGGACCAATTCTTTTCCACAATCGTGCAAACGTTTGCACTAAGAATGGAGTGATTATGTCAGCAACGATTAAGGATATTGCAAAGATAGTCGGCGTTTCCCCTTCCACGGTTTCCAGAGTAATCAACGGATCGGCACCGATTTCAGGAGAAGTTACCGCGAAGATCCGGGAAGCAATGCGCGAATTGGATTATCACCCCAATGCAAGAGCCAGAAGCTTCGCGACCGGGATCACGAACACCGCGGGACTTGTGATGAACGCGAGCAATGAGACGACTTTCTCGAACAGTTTTTTCAACCGCAGCGTATACGCCATAGAGAAGGTACTGCAGGATCATGCTTACAATCTGCTGATCGCAAATGACAACGGCAGGAGCGATTCGCAGATCATGGATCTCGTGCAGGGTAAGAAGGTAGACGGGCTGATTATCCCGTCTTCCAGTCTGGATGACCGGCTGGTTTGTTTTCTGCGGGATGCGGAATTTCCTTTTGTTGTAATGGGAGAACCGGCCCGCCGCGCGCGGGAAGTTCCGTGGGTAGATGTAGACAATGAGCAGGGGGCTGTTGAAGGAACAGAAGAGCTGCTGCGATCCGGGTATTCGGAAGTAGTTCTGATTGCAGATGATGATACAACAGTGTTTGCCGGAAACCGTATTAAGGGATATCGAAAGGCCGTTCAGCAAAGATGTAAGGAGCAGGTGGTGATGACACATCACCGATATGAAGATCTGGGCAGGCGCCTTGTGAAGGAGACTGGAAGCCTGCAAAACAAAGGATTCCTCTGCTCCAGCAACGAGATTGCCTTCTACACACGAAAGGCGTTGAAAGAGCTGGGAATAGCGGTTCCCGGGGATGCAGGCATTGTGACGTTTGATAACTATCCTCTGGCTGAATATATGGATCCGCCGTTCACGGCTATCGATGTTGACACCTATCAGCTGGGGAAAAAGGCGGCAGAGATGCTGATGGAATGCATGCACGGAAAGAAGACAGTGCGGCATCAGCTGATCCGGACGAAGCTCCTTGCACGGGCATCGTCCATGAAAAACAGAAGGGAGGGAGGCCAATGAAACCGGAAGCAGTCAGGCACACCGGCAGTTATCCGGACATTTATCTCACGGACAGAAGGACGCTGGTTGTCACGCTGCGAACCGCTAAAAAGGACGTGGATGCATGCCGAATTCATTACTTTGCAAGAACCTCACCGGAGAAAGAGAAAACGCAGGTATTGCAGTTCCTGTACCGGGACAGCCTGTATGACTACTATCAGGGGACGCTCTGCTTTCACCGGGTGGCGCGGTATCAGAAATACTATTTTGAGCTGACAGAAGGCGAAGAAATCTATTATCTGACCGCACAGGGGGTGCAAAGCAGTCAGCCGGAAAGCGGCTATTATGAATTCCTGTATGCCAACCGGACAGGTATTGTGGATCTGCCGGCATGGTCACAAGGACAGGTTTTCTATCAGATTTTTCCGGAGCGGTTCGCGAACGGAGACCCTTCCAATGATCCCGAAGGAGTAAAGCCCTGGGGGACTGCTCCTGACCGCGAAAACTACATGGGTGGCGATCTGCGGGGAATTCTGGAGCATCTGGATTACATCCGGGAGGTCGGCGCAGACTGCATTTATCTGAATCCGGTTTTCCGGGGCGACTTCAACCACAAGTACGCGACTACGGACTACTATCAGATTGATCCGGCGTTCGGGACGAATGAAGATTTTCGAAAACTGGTTGACGCGGTACACGAACGAGGAATGAAGATCATTCTGGACGGTGTATTCAATCACAGTGGAGTTCATTTTGAGCCGTTCCGGGATGTTTTGCAGAACGGTGAGAAGTCCCTCTACAGGGACTGGTTCTACCCGGAGATGTTCCCGATCGGCATCACACACCATGATTACGAATGCGTTGGAGCTTACAAGTACATGCCGAAGCTGAATACCGGAAATCCTGCGGTGAGGAGCTACTTCCTGAAGGTCATGGATTACTGGATCCGGGAGTTCCACATCGACGGCTGGCGGCTGGACGTCGCGGATGAAGTTGATGAGGGCCTTTGGGAAGAAGCCAGGCTCCTGCTCAAAGACAGGTACCCGGAGACGATTCTGATTGGAGAGACCTGGGGGAGCGGACTTCGCCTGATGAACGGCGCGCAGATGGATGCCATCATGAATTACGTGTTCCGGGATGCGATGAAGGATTTCATTGCGCTGGAAAACATTGATGCGGCGGTTTTTGACGGCAGGGTGGAAAAGATGCTTTCGGACTATCCGGCGGAAATGGACAGAGCAATGTACCTGCCGCTGGATTCGCACGACACGGAGCGGTTCCTTTCATGCTGCGGAGGAGACAAGAGAAAGCTGAAAGCTGCGGCTGCGCTATACATGATGTTTGTCGGATCGCCCGTAATTTACTACGGCGACGAAATCGGAATGGAGGGCCGCAATGATCCTGACTGCAGAAGGTGCATGATCTGGGAACCGGCCCGGCAGGACCGGGATCTGCTGGACTGGTATAAGAAACTGATCCGGATCAGGCACGAGGAACCGGCGATCCGAAGCGGGGCATTTTACGCGGACGTCTGTGAGAACCGGATTTATGCTTTTTCCAGAATCGATTCGCGGGAAAACATTCTTACCGTGATCAATGCCTCGGAAGAGGAACAGACGGTTGCTGTCCCTGTACGGGATGTGACAGATTTCCGCGATCTGCTGACAGACGAAGTGTTCCAGGCAGAAGCAGAAGAAGGATGGAGGGGAAAAGCCCGGCTTGGCGACAAGGTGCATTATCAGGGAAGCCTGATGATCAGGATAAAGCCTTATGAGGTAAAAATAATGAAGGAGGAAACAAAATGAAACGACTCAAAAAGATACCGGCAATTGTACTAACAGCAGCTATGTGCCTGGCAGCAACGGGCTGTGGTCAATCACCGGCATCATCCGGAAGCGCTGCTTCCGGTGCAACGAAAGAAGCAGCGGAGGCAGCAGGGCAGGCGGAAACGCAGGCAGCGGAAACCACTGCAGCGAAAGAACCTGCCGGGGAGGTTACCCTCAATTTCTGGCATCATTATAGCGCACAGTCTCCGGAAAATGAAACCATAACCAAGGTTCTGATTCCCAAATTCGAAGAAGAGAATCCCGGAATCAAGGTCAATGCGGTATCGCATGAATGGGCAGACCTGCACGATAAGATTCTGATCAGCGCCAAGTCCGATACGCTGCCGGATGTGGCAAGACTCGACAGCGCATGGGTGCCGGAATACCAGAAGATGGGTATTCTGGTACCGTTAAATCAGGAAATGAGCGATTTTCAGGATGTGTCAGACGGACTTCTGGAAAGCGCGATGACGACAGCACAGATCGGCGGAGACAGTTACGGCCTTGCCCTGAATACCAACACGAAGATTCTGTACTACAATACCGGGGCATTTGAAAAGGCCGGACTCAAAGCGCCGGCTACCATGAAGGAATTTGCCGAGGATTGCAAAAAACTTTCCGGTAAAAATGACGCTGGCCAGCAGGTCTGGGGATACGATGAGCCCGGACTCGCGGGATGGAATCTCTGCCCGTTTATCTGGAGCATGGGCGGCTCTCTGACGAATGAAGACCAGACCAAGGCGACTGGCTATCTCAACAGCAAGGAAACGGTAGCCGCGATTCAGATGCTTGCGGATCTTTACAAGGATCAGGCTGTTACCGGATGGAACAGCGGAGATATTCCGATGACCGACGGATTCGGAACCGGCCGTTATATGATGCTTCTGGAAGGACCGTGGAAGGTATCGGAACTCGCAGGCGCTTATCCGGAATTTGAATATGCCACCGCACCGGTTCCCGCAGGGGATGGCGGCTCCATTTCAGTCCTCGGCGGCGAGGATATCGGGATGTTCAATACAGCCAATAAGGATGCGGCATGGAAGTTCATGAAGTTCATGACCGGCGAGTACGCGCAGGAGGAAATGGCAAAATGTGGTCAGATCCCCTGCAACAAGGAAGCACTGGAATCCGATACTGTGAAGAAGGCGGATTTCGCTCCGTATATCGAACAGCTCAAAACAGCAAAGTCCCGCCCGACCGTCGCAAGCTGGTCGGAAATCGACAGCGAGCTTACAGCATCTGTTACGGCAGTTATGAACGGAGAAAAGACAGCACAGGAGGCAATGGACGATCTGGCGAAAAAGGTTGACGCACTGCTTGCAGAATAATCTTTCTTCCGCCGGATAAATTTGACGCAGGGACAGGACCTCTCCCCTGTCCCTGTAAGTTTTAAAGGAGACAAGCCGAAATGAAACTAAAGGGAAAGAGCAGGATCCAGATCGGACTGCTTCTGCTTCCGGGACTTCTGATTTTTTGCATTTTTACGGTATATCCGATTATCCGTCTGTTTTGGATGAGCTTTTTCAAATGGGACTTCGGGTCATTCCTGAATCAGGAATTTATCGGACTTTCCAATTATCGAAGCGTTCTCACTGATCCGTATTTTCAGACATCTTTTGTCAATACGATCGTATACACGCTGGTTACTGTGCCCGCGCAGATGATTCTGGGACTTCTTGTCGCGATTCTGATCAATTCGATCACCAGATTCAAGATCGGCTTCCGTGTTGCCTACTATCTTCCGGTAATTACATCCTGGGTCATCGCTTCTCTGGTATTTAAATATGTTTTCAATACGGAAGGACTGCTGAACTATTTCCTTACAGGCGTGATTCACGTGACGGGAGCCAATATACACTGGCTCGACAGCCGGTGGGGCGGAATGACCATAGCTATGCTGCTTGGTATCTGGAAGGGTATTCCGCGGCGCTGTCATTCATTATCGCCTTCATTCTCGGAATTCTGGCGGTTCTGGAATTCCGCCTGATGCAGAACAAGGAGCAGTCATGAAAAATAAAAAAAGCGGCAGATTATTCTGGGTATACGCGCTTCTTATCCTTGGAATGGTCATCGTTGTACTGCCGATGGTATATATGGTCAGCACCTCGCTGAAACCTAATGGAGCATTGTACGAATATCCACCGAAGTTCTTTCCGAAATGGAAGGAAATCACGCTGCAGAATTACAGATACATTCTGAGCCAGAAAAAGTTCCTCGGAAACTTTTTAAACAGTATTGTAGTATCGGTGAGCACGGTTGTTATTTCCGCTGTTGTGTCTTCAGCGCTCGCATTCTGCATCGCGAGATTCCGCTTTCCGGGCCGTAAGGCGCTCTTTGCTTTTATTATTCTGACGATGATTATTCCGGGCACCACGATGATTGTGCCACAGTACGAACTGGCGGTGAAACTGAAAACCATCAACAGCATTATGGGATTAATCCCTTTCTATGTCGCCTGGGTCATTCCTTATTCGACCTTCATGATCAAAGGATTTGTGGAGGGCGTGCCGACCGAACTTGATGAAGCGACGTATATGGATGGCGGTAGTGTTTTTACTGTGTACCTTCATGTCATTCTGCCATTGACCAAACCGGGGATTGCCTCGATTTCCATTTTCAATTTTCTGACAGCGTGGGAAGAGTTCCCCTGGGCTAATACGGTGATCAACGATGAACTGAAACGGACACTTCCGATTGCCATCTCCGGATTCTTCGGGCAGCATCAGTTCACCCAGTGGGGGTATGTATTTGCTCTGTCTGTGCTCAGCCTGATTCCTATTCTGGTCGTGTTCATTTCCTGTCAGAAGTTCTTTGTGCAGGGGCTGACTGCCGGGAGCGTGAAAGGGTGAAACAGCTCGTATCCGCATTCTCCTGCGATCTTTTCGGCGATCCATCCATAAGTGACGGTTTTGCCGAAGGGGATTTCACACATAATTTCCCCGACGTGTCTTCGGAATTCTGACCCGGACAGATGGATTTGGGCAGAAAACCGGGATCACGGCCTGTGAAATAGGTGTCGAGCCATTTCTTCGTCTGCTCGAAGTATTCTGTTTCATGGGGAATGGCTTCCCTTTTTAACCCGAGGTCAACATATCTGGCTCCTTCCGTAAACCAGAGTCCGGTAAGTCCTTCATCGTCGCCGGCGAGCAAAATGCTGCCAAGTGGTGATTCATAATGGTTTGTATAGAGCATCGTTGCCCTTCTGATCTTATGGATTAGCATAACGTACACACAAAGGTAATTACGCCGTCATGGTATTCCGCGCGGATGGAACCGTGATACTGCTCCACCAGATTTTCGGCAATGGACAGGCCGATGCCGTATCCGCCTTTATCCTGGTTGTGGGATTTGTCTTCCCGGTAAAAGCGTTCAAAGAATCTGGAATAATCGACATCCTTACCTGCCGCATAGTTGTTGGACACGGCAAGCCGTATGCCGCTGCGGCCTTTTCTGGAAAGCGCGACCCGGATGGTGCCGCCGGCATCACAGTATTTGATGGCGTTGTCTACAAGCAGGGAAACGAGCTGCCGGATCTGTCCCTCTTCCGCGGACATGAAAAGGCCGTCCGGAATTTCGGTTTCTATTGTTTTGCCGTCCTGCGAGGCAACCGGGGCAAAGGTATGGACGGTCTCCTGTACTGCCTTGCTGATATCGGTTTCTACGCGGTTCTGTTTGTCATCCTGTTCCTGCGCTCTCGTGATCATGACAAGATTCTGTATGAGGCCGGTCATGCGGTCCACCTGACGCATCGTGGACTGCGTCCATTCGTTTTCACCACCTGTCATTTCCAGAATTTCCGTGTTGGCTTTGATGACGGCGAGCGGTGTTTTGAGCTCGTGGCTGGCGTTCGTGATAAAAGCCTTCTGATTTTCCATGTTGCGGACTTCATTCTGTACGGCTCTTCCGGCGATCAGGCGCATTACGATGCCGCTGATGATAACGCCGGTGCCGATCAGCGCGAGCGAGAGATTGAGAAGCCGCCGGGTAGTCGCGACATTATCCGTGCAGTCCAGAATTACGACGATCGAGGAGCCGTTTTCTCTCTGACGGTTCTCATAGTAGTAATCGCCGAAGCGGCCGATGGATTTTCCTCTGTTCCTGGCGATGCTGGCGAGCTGCACGGCTTCTTTGCGGTCTACTGCCGCAATGTGGCCGGTTTTGACTTCCTCCGCGCTGCCTTCCGCGTTGAAAATGACGGCAAAATACCGCGTGGAATAGGCAAATTCGGGAGAGGCGTAATTGGAACCGATGGCAAAAAAATGCTCAAGAGACTCGGTTAACTGTTCGTTGAAGCTGCGCTTTGAGACTGCGCGGGGAATTTCACTGCTGCCGCTGCTGCCGATGTCTAGGCCGCTTTTTTCCGATGCATTTTCCGGCTGGACATCGAGCTTAGACTTTTCATAATCCGGGATTTCGCCGTCGTTATCCGCAATGAAATCCAGTACGCGGCGCGATTCGGAATGCATGATCCACGCGTTTGCCGCGTACATGCAGCCTGCGATGAAAAACATAACGATCGTAAAAGACAGCGTTGAAATCAGAATGAATTTATTCTTCAGTTTCCGGATGGTGTGATTGTTCATAGAAACCTCGGGCCGCGGGAGCGGCTTTCGTTTATTTTCCGTTCTGCCGCAGGCAGAAAGAGCCACCGGCTTCGCCGGTGATAACGACGGACGAGGAAATGGAGCCGAGTTTTCCTCTCAGAAAATTGATGTAAAGCCAGACGGTATCTGCTCCCGCGTCCGGCTCGTCGGACCAGACATGCTCGAGAAGGCCCTTCGTGGAAAGCTCCTTTCCTTCGTTCTGTATGAGAAGATGCATGAGCTCAAATTCTTTCATGGAGAGGCGGACGGTGTTTTCTGCGGTGAGCTCGAGATTTTCTGCATTCAGAGTAAGGTCGCCGCAGTGCAGTTCCTTCGCATGATATTCCCTGCCGCGGCGCACGAGAGAGCGGACGCGCGCCAGCAGTTCCTTCATCGCGAACGGCTTGGTCAGGTAATCGTCTGCGCCTTCGTCCAGCCCCTGTACACGGTCGTCCACTTCGGATTTGGCCGTCAGCAGCAGTACGGGGGTTGTGATGTTGTGCGCCCTAATGTCCCGCAGAACCTCGAGACCGGACATCTTCGGCATCATGATATCGAGGATGATGCCGTCGTATCCGTTCTGCCGGATAAGAGAGAGCGCTTCTTCTCCGTCGTACGCGGCATCCACATCATAATTCTGCATTGAAAGGACGGTCACCAGCGCGTGGTTGAGGTCTTTCGTATCTTCCGCAAGCAGTAATTTCATAAGTCACTTCCTTCGCTGTTTTCCTCGTAGATCATGTCGCGCAGAGTCTGCATGGACAGATCGGTCGAAGCCAGTTCATCGGCGCAGCGCTTTAATTCCTTTACGAGGAGCGCCTTGTTTCCGCCGATTTCTTTCTTGTATTTAATGTTGTGCTCAAGCGCAGCCCAGGTGTCTTCGGAAATTGTCCGGAGCTGGATTTCCACATACAGCCCCGAAGTGTGACTGAAAATCAGATGGAGACTCCGATATCCGTTGGGCTTGGCATGACGGATATAATCCTTTTCTTCCACCAGGGAAAGAACCGGGATTGAGATCAGGAAGTCCCGCACGGCATAGACATCGCTTAAAAAGGCGCAGACGACGCGGATGCCGATGGCGTCGTGGATGACGCAAAGAGCGGATTCTTCTGTTTCGGGCAGATGCTGCCTTCTGCATTTTTCGCGCATGCTTTCTTCTGTTTTGATCCGGGAGAGGCAGTGCTCCACCGGGTCCGCGCCATATTTCGTCTTCAGCTGCTCCCGCACATCGCGGATATAGCCCAGCACTTCTTCCATTACTGTCTGCATGAGCGGCAGTTTATTTCCGTAGATAGTTTCCATCTTGTCTTCCGCTTTATATAAGATCCAAATTTTCCGGCGGCCTGATCTGCGGGCCCGGTATTGCAAGGCTCCATGATAGGATTCGCACGTCTTCTTCAATTATAAGGCAATGCACACGGAGAAATATGAAGATTGTGAAAACAATGTGGCTTTTGCATGGAAATAATATTGACATATGTCAGAAAAGCGCTATGATTAATCTGACATATGTCATTTATTATGCCCGGAGGAACCTATGCCAAGAAATACAAAATGCAGAAAAATATGCTGTTTTCCGGACTATTACAGTTTTGCGCCGGAAGAAACCGGCTCCGTCAACCGGGAAAATATTCTGATGTCTCTGGATGAGTACGAAGTCATCAGGCTCCTCGATTATGAAGGACTCGATCAGAAGGAATGCGCCTTACGGATGGGCGTGGCCAGGACAACGGTCACAGCCATCTATGAGAGCGCGAGGAAAAAGCTGGCGAGTGCTGTGGTTGAGGGAAGGAGACTGCGCATTGCCGGCGGGAACATTCAAATTGACAGGGAAAGAATCGGGTTTCATGTAAGCCTTATTAAGAAAGGAGAAAAAGCAATGAGGGTAGCTGTAACGTATGACAACGGGAATGTGTTTGGACATTTCGGGAAGACGCAGAAGTTCAAAGTTTATGATATCGAGGATGGGAAAGTTGTAAATTCTCAGATATTGGATACTAATGGCGAAGGCTGCGGAGCACTGGCCGGAATTCTGAATATCAATGATGTTGATGCTCTAATCTGCGGCGGTATCGGAGGAGGAGCGGTTAATGCGATACAGGAAGCCGGCATTAAGCTGTATGCCGGAGCAAGTGGAAACACCGATGCTGTTGTTGAAGCGCTGATCGCGGGAACGCTTGATGCGAATGGAGAGGCTAACTGCGATCACCATGATCATGGACATGGCGAAGGTCATTCCTGCGGGCACGGAAGCTGCCATTGATTAAAGAGGTTCTCCCGGCATGGCACTGCCGGGAGAACGGGAAAACTGCGTTTCAGGTTTTACATTTCCACAGCAATTTCATAGATTGCTTCAACAATCCGTATAATTCGCTGTTCATATGTTTTAACAAGATCCGTTGTAATTTCTGTTCGTTCAGCGGAAGCATGATCTCTGTCATTTTGATGCACGATCTTATTTCTTCGATCGAACATCTCTTTTACGACCTGTCGGCCATAATGCGCGGATTCATTTATGTTGCCCTTTGAAAAAGCCTTTTCCATAACAGTATTAAAAGGTATGCCGATCATATTAAGCTGGTCATTCATGCTTTCAGCGGACAAATAAACCTGCTTACTCATATCCTGATTCAAAAATGAGAAAAACCATTCTTTCGTAGACAAATCCTCATAAGCAGCTTCCACCTGCCGCATAGGAATTTTTATTCCAAAGTATCTATCACTTTTGGCCCAGTTTCCCTGAAACATCTGAAAGAGTGCATATTTGCTGATTTCATGCAGATAAAAATCAAGGATACCTTCCAGAAATACAATTTGTGATCGCAGGATATCCTGACATTCCTCTTCTTTCCCGCTTTCAAGCAGCTTTAGAGCCGCTTTTCCCTGTTTGTGGATTCCGGTCAGACTCTCATCAAAATGTTTCTTGATCTCGGCGAGTTCAAAATGAACGGGCAGTAAATGTTTCTGTGGTTCGCGTACATCTTCAATTCTGGATGTCAGATTGAGGTTAATATTTGCCATATTCCACCTCTCACATCTTGGAAAGGACATTGGCAAAGTTCAGATTCAGCATCGGAATCGCACCATATTTGCCGTTTATGTATCCTTTACCGAAGTTTTCATCTTTCCGGACATTCTTGATTTCCGCAAGGGAGTACAGATCTGTAGACCTGTCTTCCGTCAGTTCGGTAAACCAGATCTGGTCACGCCGGAAAAGATCGAGACTTAACAGACCGGTATCATGTGTTGTGAAAAATATCTGTGGGAATTTTCCCGCATCATTTTCCATGAACATCTTCAATAGTCCATATACCAGGGATTCATGCAGCCCTGCTTCCAATTCGTCACAAATCAGAATCTTTCCATTCACCATGATATCAATGAACGGGCAGAGGAAGGCAAACAGTTTTCTGACACCGTTTGATTCTTCGTTGAGCAGATCCGTTTCAAAATGATCATAAACGACTTTGGCATTGATTTTATCCATCGTAGACTGCAGCAGCTGATCTCTGAATTCCGGGGCAAGAAAAGAAGGAATATCATTTGGCTGCGGTTTGGATTTATCTATCTTGACAAGGATATCCTTTACTCCAAGACCTAATTCTTTCATGAACGTTATCACGGCAGTCTTTATTCCCGCATCAGAATCAATGGTATGTAGGGAATAATTCATCCAGTTATCCTGAAGACTTTCGCTGTAAATAACTACGTCATCTCTGAAGAAACGATATGCCGCATCCACTTCATGCACAGAGCTGAAGTTTGCGGCGCATGAAAGCATCAGACGGTTAGGCTTGAGCACATCTTTACAGTTATCGAATTTGCCTTTGTAGCTTCTTCCGGCTGTAAACTTTTCGCCATGCCGTTCAAAAACTTTCGTCTGTTTCCCATTCGGGAAGAAATAAAAGTATTCATCCAGAACAAGCATCTGTTTCAAACTGAATTGATAGGCATACCGGACGCCATCTTTTATAAACTGAATTTTGTAAATACTTGGAGTATCAAACCCTTCGGTTTTAAACGGCAGCTGCCGTATTCCTTGCCCGGGCTGACGATTGATACTGTTCAGCACCAGATATTTCGTAAAGGAAACGGCATCCACAAAATTACTCTTTCCAGAGCCATTCGCGCCATAAATTACAGCAGACTTCAGTATGTGGTAATTTCCGAATATTGCAGTTTCTTCGATGCGTGTTGTATCCGTTCCTGCTAAAGCAGAGAAGAGTACAGCATTTCGTATCGACTTATGGTTTGAGCATGAAAACTCAAGTAACATAATGGCACGCCCTCCTTTTGCTATTTCTAATTTTAAGATACTATATTTTAGCACGTTTAACAATGAACATTGTAGAATAATCGCAAATAGGAGGATAAAACGTATAAAAACAAGTACGAAAGATATGATTTAGGATACACTTGCTGAAATAGAAGATCCGGACGATATTGATTTTACGCCTCAATGCTCTGATAATTATTTCGTAATCGGCGAAGAGGAGGATCAGAATTATGAATGAAGTTATGGACGAAATAATGCAGAGAAGCCACGAGCTTCGTGTGGACCCGAATATCCATTACAACTGTGCGCAGGGCGTGTTCATTCCATTCGCGGAGAGAAAGGGCCTGACCGCGCAACAGGCCGGCGCGATCACGGAAAACTTCGGCGGGGGCATGCGCATGGGAATGACCTGCGGAGCAATCACCGGCGGCCTGATGGCGCTTGGCTTGTACGGCATCGGCGGCGCACGCGATACCGTGGAATTTATTCAGAGAATCAGTGCGCAGCATGAAGGAAGAACGCAGTGCAGGGATCTTTTATCCGCCGAGGTTAAGAGCCCTTTGGAGAAAAAACCGCACTGTGACAACATGGTTTATGAAGCGATTCATGCGGTAGAGGAGATGCTGGGAGAGCGCGGCATTGAGATCTGATGCCGCATTTCCCGAAATCCGGTCATTGCAGCTGATCCAGCAGATGAAAGCACGGCATGCTGGCCTCATAGAGCATGTCCGCAAAGGACACCTTGTCGACGGCGCAGCCGCCTTCCAGCCAGGTATGTGTGGATTCGATAATCCCGGCTATCATATAGTCCAGTATCAGTCCGGCTTTCTCCGGAAACGGACAGCGGCTGTCTTTATAAACCAGCAGCTCCAGAGAAGAGCGCAGCCTTTTCGCGAAAGCACCCTTCGTACCACGCAGAAGATTGCGGCAGAGCTGCTGGTTTTTCTCCATGATGCGAAGAGCTTCCATGAACAGCGTACGGGCGGCTTCCTTATCGGCGCTGCCACGCGCGACACCCCGGTCCGCGAGATTACAAAACAGCTCCTGAAACAAGTTGTCCGCCAGCTCGTCATTCAATTCGTTCAGATCAACATAGTACCGGTAAAAAGTCGCGCGGTTGATATCCGCGGCGCTGCACAGATCCCGGACCGTTATCTCCCGAAACGGCTTAACTTCCAGAAGTCCGATAAAACTTTCCTGTATCAGTTTCTTCGTGCGCCTTCTTACGGCGCTCATCTTCCCGTCAGCCATTCTGCGCATCTCCCTTCATAAGACAATTTCACTAATTGTGCCGCAATTTGATACACAGACATTGTTTTGACCGCGGAATGCGGCGCGTACGCAAAATCTGATGCTTGTATCGCCTGCAGATTCATTATAAGCTCGGATACAGAAAATGCAACACGTATCGCAAAATGAGACAACATAGCTGCGTGGGATCGGGGAATGGATTATGAAAAATATTGTACTTGCAGGAACAAAGAAAGAGCCCGATGAAATCGAACTGGCCAACCGGGCGCTGGCGCGGCGGGCGGCAGCCGAAGGTTTTGTGCTTCTGGAAAATGACGGAACGCTCCCTCTGCAGACAAAGAAAGTTGCGCTTTACGGCTCCGGAGCCAGAAGAACGGTCAAGGGCGGGACGGGGTCCGGCGCCGTCAGAGAGCGTTACAGTGTCTCGATTGAAGAGGGACTGCGGAATGCGGACATTGAAATCTCCACAGCGGGATGGCTGGACAGATTTGACGCTTTTTACGAAGAAACCTATGCCGCCTACCGCAGAGAAGCGGAAGAAGCTGTAAAAGGCATGACCGATTTCTATCAGATCCTGCGTACGGTCAAGGATCATACCTACCTGTACCCCACGGGAGTGTCTGTCACAGAAGACGATTACTTAAAGGACCGGAGGGAAGGCGTTGATACGGCGATCTATGTTTTGACCCGGCAGGCAGGGGAAGGGCTCGACAGAAAGAACATTCCGGGAGATTACCGGCCGGACGCAACCGAGCTTTCCAACTTAAACATCATTTCCGGTCAGTATCGGCACCTGATTGTGGTCGTGAACGTGGGTGGAATGATGGATCTGTCCTTTCTGGATGAAATCAGGTTTTCCGCGCTTGTCTACTTCGCACAGGGCGGAGAGGAAGGCGGAAATGCGCTTGCCGATGTCCTTACGGGAAAACAGAACTTTTCAGGTAAACTGACCGGGACATGGGCAGAGGATTATAACGATTATCCGGGGAGCGGCGGTTATTCCTATGCGGGAAAGGACCCGCATCAGCAGGATTATGTCGAGGGGATTTATGTCGGGTACCGCTATTTTGACACCTTCGGCGTGAAACCGAAGTATTCGTTCGGATACGGTCTGTCCTATACAACATTTGATATTCATCCGGAAAGCCTTGCCCAGGACGGCCGGACGCTCGTCAGTGCGGTTACCGTACGCAACACCGGAAGCGTACGGGGCGCAGAAGTTATTCAGATCTATGTCTCGGTTCCGGAAGGGACCTCCGGTGCGGAAGCAAAGCGGCTTGCGGGCTTTGCAAGAACGAGTGAGCTGGAGCCTTGCCGGGAAGAAAAGCTTACGATTTCCTTCCCGGTGGATGCCCTGGCCAAATACGATGAAGGAAGCTCTTCCTATGTTCTTGAAAAGGGAGAGTATATCCTCTGGGCAGGCAACACATCTACCGCAAATCCGCAGGACCGGCGGCCTTCGGAGCAGCTGGAGGCAGCAGCTCTCATCACCGTTTCGGAAGATGTCATCACCGAAAAATGCACACCCGTATGTCCTTTGAGAAAATCTCTGCCTCTTCTGACACCGGACGGAAGTGCGGCGCGGCAGAAGGCAGTCCCGGAAATGCAGGCGTCTGTCCCGGTGCGCCTTACCCTGAATCCGGCATATATCCGCACGCTGGAGCATTCAGGCAAGTCGACAGAGCCGAAGCCGGACTCGATTGTCTGCGCGATGTCGGAGGATCAGCTTGTCCGGACCGTTGTCGGCGGAGGCACACATGGGAAGGACAGCGTCGTCCTTGCGATCGGTGCATCTGGGACTACCTCCGGCAGTCTGTACGAAGAACTCGGCATTCCCAATGTTGTACTGTCTGACGGCCCGGCCGGACTGAATCTTTCTCCGCAGATTGTGGAACTGCCGGACGGAACTTACAAGGCGGCGCGTGTTCCCGAAGTGCTGAAGGTCTATGAGAGGTATATGTTCGGCGCTGCCGGAGCCGGGATGAAAGCACAGATGGCTGCCCCTTCGGACGGCATTCTGCATTATCAGTACGCAACGGCATGGCCGTGCTCACAGCTTCTTGCGCAGAGCTGGGACAGAGACCTCCTTCGCTCCGTCGGAGACGGCATCGGTAAAGAGATGGAGAAATTCGGTGTGACTGTCTGGCTGGGACCCGGAATGAATATTCAGAGGAATCCGCTGTGCGGACGCGCCTTTGAGTATTATTCGGAAGATCCCGTTCTTTCCGGAACGATGGCGGCAGCGGTTGTAAGCGGTGTCCAGAGCCATCCGGGGAAAGGCTGTTCGGTCAAGCATTTCGTGTGTAACAACTGCGAATGGAACAGGAATTATTCTTCTTCGAATGTCACCGAGCGTGCCCTGAGAGAGATTTATCTGAAGGGATTTGAGATAGCGGTCAAAACATCATCCCCCATGACCGTCATGGGCAGCTACAACATGGTCAACGGGACCTATGTTAATAACAGCTATGATCTTCTCGTGAAAGTTCTGCGGGACGAGTGGGGATTTCAGGGACTGGTTGTCAGTGACTGGGATTCCATGAAGGCAGATCCGAAGGACCCGCTCAAACCTGTCAGCGGAGATGTGCTGAAAGCTCCAGCAGCGCAGTGCGATCTTATCATGCCAGGCCGGCCGGACCAGATCACCGCGCTCAAAAAGGGGCTGGCGGACGGAACCGTGCGCAAGGAAGATCTGCAGCGCAGCGCGGCGCGGATTCTTGCAGTTGTACGGCAGAATACGGCAGCAGCTGTGCGCGGCGGCCATGCGGATGCCGCAGGCACGGAGCAGCCGGAGAGGTAACGGAGCCGCGGCCGCAAAGCATCTGCCATGCCGCCGGCGGTTCCGGCTGCCCGCCGCGCGTAAGGCCTCAGCTCTGCGCCGCCAGATGCAGCGCCAGATACAGCGTCACGGCGTCTGCGAAGTGTCTGGGGTTCAGGTTTGTTTTCTCGTAAATCTTATCCAGCTGGTACTGCAGTGTATTTCTGTGAATATAGAGCTTTTCCGCTGTTGTCTTGAGTGAGCAGCTGTTCTGAAAGTATGCGTTCAGAACAGACTGCTCATTTTCGTTCAGATCCTTGAGTGTCTTGCTGATATACTGCGCTTTCATGCTGGCGGACAGGTCTGCGAGCAGCGCATCCGGGCCGAGGCGGTCATACCAGGCGATGTTCCGGGCCGTATTGCGAAGGCTTTTCAACGCGGTCTTCGCGCTTTGATAGGAGTCCGGCATATGTTCAACATGAAGAGGATCACCGACGCCGATCCGCAGAAGCCCCGGATTGTTCGCCGCAAGCGATTCCAGAAGTCCTTCGAACTTAAGACACGCGGAATTTTCCAGCATTAGAACATATTCATTCGGATAATTGAACGAATACAGGTCAGAGCCCGAACGCTCGAACACGGTCAGGATTTCCTTTTCAACCATTCCAAGATTGCCGGGATTGGTTCTGGGATCAAATTCGACAACGACAATTCTGTAATTCAGGTAATTTTTCAGATGACGCGACGCGAGAAAATCGATGATGTAATCCGCACTAGCGGTTCCCTCTCTGGTAATCAGGGTGTGCATGACATAGCTGACCTGCGTGCGTTCGTTCCGGCTCTGAACATTGAGTTCCTGTTCTTTGATAATCAGTGAGACGATTTTACGGGCGATGCCTGTATAACGGCTGACGCTTTTTATTTTCCCGGTGATTCCGAGAACGCCGACGACGGAACCGTTATAAACAAGGCGGAAGACCACTTCCTCCCGCCAGGCCGGATGCGCGGGATCGGGCAGTACGGAAACCGGCTCCTCCCGCTTCTCGGCCTCTTCCGCGGGAAGATGATAATCGCCCAGTCTTGTCTCGTCCGTGCCCGCGTAGATCGTGCCGCCCTGCGCGTAAAAGGTTTCATGCCCCAGAATATCATAGACGGAATTTACGATTTCTTTTGCAAGCTGCTGTGAGAGTGTGGCTGCCATTGCGGATATACCTCCGACAAATTGTTCATATGAATATAAATATCCTATCATTAGAGGCTAAATATAGTCAAACGAACATAATGTTTTTCCTCATGTTCGAATAAGATAAAGATAACGCAAAAAGGGGATATACCAGCGAAGGAGGATAACAGGATGCAGCAGACAAAAGAACGGGGATTTCTGCACGGTGCCCTGCAATCGCACATCTGGGATACCAGAATCAAATCAGCAAATGTAACGAAGATGGAACGGATATTCGGCTACATGCTCGGGCCTTTCGGCGTCATGCTGCTGCAGTCGATTGTCAACAGCTACTTCAATCAGTACCTGACCGACGTGCGCGGCTTTACGGTATCCAAGGGACTTTGGATCGCGTCGTTCATGGTTGTTTTTCCGGTCGTTTCGAAGGTCATTGACGCTGTTACCAACGTCATCATGGCGAAGATTCTGGACCGGACCACGTGCCGGCAGGGAAAACTCCGCCCGTGGTTTATTCTGTCGCTGCCGATCATTATACTGAGTATCTACATGATGTTCAGTGTGCCGTCCTTTGGCGTGAAGCTGCAGGCTGTCTGGGTCATTGTTTCGTATAACCTCTTCTATTCCGTCGGTTATACGATGTGGTACATGGCGTATGAAATGAGCGCAGCGTTGTCCACACGGAACGTGAAACAAAGATCCGGCAACTCGATTGCGGGTCAGATCACGAAAAACATCGGCACCGGTATTGTATCGATCACATTTCCTCTGATTCTGCAGGGAATCTGCGCGGCAATCGGAGAGAATCTGCAGGTTGGCTATCTGGCCGTTATGTCCATCGTGTGCTGCGTCGCTGTTCCTCTGACATTCATGCAGTATTTCTTTACGCGGGAGCGTATCACCGAGGAGCGGCGCAATCAGTTCCAGGATGATCCGACAAAAATCAAAACAAAGGAAGAAGGCTTTGGCAGGCAGCTTCACGCTTGCCTGAAAGATAAGTACTGGATCATGTTCATCCTTCTGATCATGGTCTATCAGATACTCAACGCGTTAAAAAGCGTATCACAGGTATATTATGCGGGCTGGGTCGTACATGGTAATTCCTATGGGAATTATGCGGCCATTCAGGCAAAATTCACGATGGTCGCGATGGCTCCGATGGGACCGATGCTCTTTGTTGTCGTGCCGATGATTAAGAAATTCGGACGCAGGAAGATGATCATTCTGGGCGGTATCTTAGCGTTTGTCGGCTCGACGGCTGCTTTCTTCAGTGCCGGAGACAGTACATTGATCGTTTATCTCGGCACGGCGTTTTCCGGCGTCGGCGGCATGTTTTACGTCTATACGATGATGAGCTATCTTGGAGATGTCATCGATCATGTGGAATATAACAAGGGAATACGGTGCGAAGGTATGACGGCCGCTCTGGTTGGTTTTGTACATTCACTCTCCAACGGCGTTGGACTGGGGATATTTAATCTCGGCCTTATGCTTTTCAAATACAGAACGCCGGAAAAAATCGGCGTACTGGAAAACGGCGTTGCGCAGTTCGCAGACCAGAATACCGTGGCAGTCACATGGATCAACTTCAGTTATCAGGGCGCCATTGCATTGACAGGTCTTCTGTTTGTTGTACTGTTCGTGTTCTTCTTTGACATCGACAAGATTATGCCCAAGATTACAAGAGAGCTCGAAGACCGCAAGAAAGCGGAATGTGCGGCACAGGGGATTGAGTACATTCCTTCCGAAGAGCTGCAGCGAATCGAGGTCGCAGAGCAGAAGGCGGAGGCGGAGCGCAACCGCGTTGCCGAGCTCAAGGCGCGCTGCGAGAAGAAGGGCCTTGATTTTGAGGCCGAGAACAAGAAGTATCTGGACAAGCTCGCCCGCAGACATGCCAGAAAACGCAGACATAAGACGAAGAATCCGCTCTGAAGGATGGTTTGACACTTGTAAAATACGGGCGGCGGAGAAGTGACCGCCACCGGAGTGCGGAATGATATGGCAACATAGAAAGGCGAATTTCATAAATGAACTGGTGGACAAATTATCCGTGGAGAATGGTACAGACGAATCTGCGGGAAACCGATATGGAAGACATCAACGCGGAGAAATATGCGGGCGACCTTGCCGATTTCGGCGCGACAGTGGTGCTGCTGAACGCTGCCGGCATTATCGCCAGCTACGACACACAACTGGATTTTCAGACGAAATCCTCGTACCTGCACGCGGATTCGCTGGGACAGATCATTGATGCCTGCCACAGAAGAGGTATTAAGGTGATCGCGAGGACCGATTTCTCAAAGGTCCGCTACGAGCTTTATCAGAAGCATCCGGAATGGGCTTACCGTACGAAGGACGGAAACATTGTCAGCTATAATGGCGATGTTCATGTCTGCCCGAACGGTGATTATCAGCAGAAGTATATGTTTGAAATTCTGAAGGAAGTTCTCGGGCGTTTCCCGTTCGACGGCGTCTTCTGCAACATGTCCGGTTTTCTCGTCGTTGACTACAGCGGAAACTATTACGGTCCCTGCCACTGCGAAAACTGTCAGAAAAAGTTCAGAGAGCAGTTCGGTCTCGAGATTCCGGACAAAGATGAGCCGGGAAATCCTGTTTACATGCGTTACACCGCATTCAAGAACAGCTGCACGAAAGAGCACAGGCAGAGGATCTACAAAACTGTCAAAGCAATCCGACCGGATATTGCAGTCAACGGATTTGACTATATCCGCTCGGAATCGAACACGGAAATCGGGAGAGCGCAGTGGATGTACAGCGCGTCCTCCAATTCGAGAATGACGTCCGGTCCGATGAAGGAACGCCCTGCCGACAATGCCTGTGTTGACTTTATCGGGTTCCGCTATCGTGACATTTCGGTTTCCCCACAGCTTGTCGCGCTCCGCCAGTGGCAGAATCTAGCCAACGCGGGAAGCGTGAGCCTTTACATCATGGGACGCCTCGACAACCATAAGGATATGTCGAGCTTCGGACCGACAAAGAAAGCCTTTGAATTTCATAAAAAGCATGAAGACATGTTCACGCACATGAAATCCGCCGCGAGGGTTCTGCTGACCCGCCCGCTCCCCCGGAATTATCCCGATCCGGAGTCGCAGGGGTGGGTGCGGATTTTAACGCACAGCCATATCCCGTTTGATGAAATCGAGCAGAAGGAGCTCTCGGCGCAGGTACTGTCCGGCAAGGATGTCCTGATTCTCGGAGAGAGCAGACGCCTTGACGACAAAACAGCTGCCCTGATCGACGCTTTCGCGGAAAACGGCGGAACCGTCATCGCGGATGGAGAGACCGGACTCATTTCCGCAGGGATGAAGCCTCTGGAGCGGCCTGTTTTGCAGTGCCTTGGCATTACATCGGTAAAACAGATCCGCCACGACTGCATGTCCTCCATGTATGAGATGCAGGACAGCGAAAAAGACGCATTTCCAAGGTGTGCGGAGACGCCCTATATTATGCCGGGAAGTGTTATTGTAACGCCCGGGGTAAGCGCTTCTTCCAAGGGATATATGAAGCTTGTCGGAGAGCATCCCTTCGGACCGCCCGAAAGATGCTTCTTCACGCAGGAAGATGTTACACCTGACGCTGGCGTTTTCGTGACGGCATACGGGAAAGGCAAAGGCATCTATTTGCCATGGAAATGCGGAACCGTATATTATAAAGAAGGGTATCAGAATACATTGTCCTTCGTGCAGGACGTGCTGTTCGGGCTGGCGGGCATCCCGGAACTTGCGAGAGAGCTTACGCCGATGGTGGAGCTGACCATGAACTATGCGGAGGAAAAGCTTCTGCTGCAGCTCGTGAATACCAGCGGCGTTTTCGGCAACAGCTATTTCGCGCCGGTTCCGGTCAGGGACATTCAGATCAGAATTCCACGGGAGTATCTGTTTCCCGGGACGCAGTGCAGCGCTGCAGCGCTGAACGGAGGAAACGCGTCTGCTTATTTGGAGGACGGCGCGGTCAGCATTGTTTTGGATCAGTTGAAGGATTATGAAGCAATCGTTATCGGATAACCGGAAAGGAGACGGAAGAATTATGAAAATCGGCTTTATCGGACTTGGAATTATGGGAAAGGCGATGGCGGTCAATCTTGCAAAGGCAGGCCATGACCTGTATGTTATGGATCACCATCAGGAGCATATTGACGCGGTAGCGGCTTTCGGCGGGCATGCATCAAACTATACGGAAATCGGAGAAAAAACGGAAGTTGTGATCACGATGCTGCCGAATTCTCCGCAGGTAAAGGAAGTCATGCTCGGCGAAGAAGGACTTGGCGCGAAGATGCACGCAGGACAGGTATTTATTGACTGCAGCTCGATCAATCCGCTCGCGAGCAAGGAGATCGGCGCCGCGCTTGCCAAACGCGGAATTGAAATGCTGGACGCACCCGTATCCGGCGGCGAACCCAAGGCAATTGACGGAACACTCTCGTTTATGGTTGGCGGCAGACAGGAAGTGTTCGACCGCTTTGTTCCGGTTCTGAAGCTGATGGGCTCCTCTGTTGTGCGCTGCGGAGATCTCGGCGCCGGCAATACGACCAAGCTTGCCAATCAGATTATCGTCGCGGCGAATATCGCGGCTGTAGCGGAAGGCTTTATGCTTGCGAAAAAGGCAGGCGTGAATCCGGAAACCGTCTTTGAAGCAATCCGCGGAGGACTTGCGGGAAGCACGGTCATGGATGCCAAGGGACCGATGATGCTGTCCAATAATACAAAGCCCGGTTTCCGCATCGATCTTCATATCAAGGACCTGAACAATGCAATTGATACCGCGCATGAAGTCGGTTCCCCGCTGCCTCTGACCTCGCAGACAATGGAAATGATGCAGTATCTGAAAGCGAACGGAATGGAAAAGTGCGACCACAGCGCCATCGCAAAATACTATGAGCACATTGCAAACGAGAACCTTTACGACTGAATTATGTGCCTGACCTCAGGAACTGCCCCTTACAACGGATTTTTACAGGTGGTTTTTTCACTATGCCGGACTTTTTAGGAAGCTGCCCTTTTCAGCAGCGGCTCTGAGACCGTATGCCGGAAGAAATCAATCAGCGGCCCCATGAAAAAGGCCGTTACGATTGTGCCGATGCCGACCGCCGCGCCCTGCGACCATCCGATCAGCACACAGCACAAATCCAGCGTGATCCGGAACACCCGGAACGGAATCTTTTCGGAGTGCTCGGCCATAGTGATCGCGAGAGCGTCGTAGGTCGAAACGCCCAGATCTGCCGTATAATACAGTGCCGAAGCAAGGCACATGACAACGATACCCACTGCGAGCATGACTGCCCGCAGTGGTGTTGTTTTGTCCGGAAAAAGATACAGAAGCAGTTTCTCGCTGGCTTCCGCGATATATCCCAGAAGGAAGAGATTGATCAGAGTGCCGATGCCGATCTTGCTGCGGTTTATGAAAAACACCAGAGCAAGCAATGCCGCGTTTAACAACATATACCAGGTGCCGAACGAGAACGGTGTTCTGTTCCATACGCCGTGCGCGAAACACTGAAACGGATCGAGACCCAGCCCCGAATAGGAGAAAAAGCCGACTGCCACGCCGCAAATGGATACGCCGAGAACGCTCATGAGTATTCTGGCTCTGATTTTCCGCCTGCCGTACTCAGGCGCGGTCTGTCCTTGTGAAATGCCATTCATAGGCCTGATAGTCTCCTCCTTCATGCGGCAGCGGAATGCCGGCATCCATCAGCGCGGCGCCGGAAAATAACGCGCCGTCCTCCTCGCGCCGGTACATAGCGTCTTCCGGAAGACCCGCGAGACGAATAAATTTTGTCGGCTCATCGCCAAAGTGCAGCTCGGTGCGAACTGCACTGAGCACAAATTTGCTACGGTCTTTCGAAGTATAGGACCATGCGGTAACAGGATCGGTGTAAGGGCTGGACAACCTTCTGTAATCTCCGAAAAAGATCAGATCCTGAATCTGCCTTCTTTCCCGGATCTGTTCCCGGATTTGCGCCTTTTCTTCCTCGCCAAGCTTTGCGGGATCCAGTTCATAACCGAAAGTTCCTGCCATAGCGACGATGCCGCGCGTGGACAGCGGCGTTATTCTTCCGCTCTGTTCATTGGGAACTTTGGAGACATGCGCACCCATGGTTTCATTGGGATAACCAAAGCTGGTTCCGTATTGAATCCGCAGCCGGTCAATCGCGTCTGTATTGTCACTGCACCAGATCTGGCGGGAATATGCGAGCATGCCCGCGTCGAAACGGCCGCCGCCGCCCGAGCAGCTTTCGATCAGCATCTTTGGATAGCGCTTTCCGATGCGCTCCAGAAGATCATAGAGCCCCAGAATATAGTCATAGAGAACCCGGCCCTGATCATCCGCCGTGCAGGAATAGATATCGGAAATCGAACGGTTGTAGTCCCATTTCAGGTAGTCGATCTGACAATGATCGAGCGAGCTTGTAATCTGCGCGAAAACATTGTCGACCACTTCTTTCCTCGAAAAGTCCAGTACCAGCTGGTTTCTGCTGCGCACGGGTTCACGGCCGGGAATCCGCAGCGCGTAATCCGGGTGCGCCCTGTAAAGATCGCTGTCCTCCGATATCATTTCCGGCTCGACCCAGATGCCGAACGAAAGTCCCATTGCATGCACTTTTTCGGAAAGCTCCGAAAGCGGCATGCCGAGCTTCTTCTCGTTGACGTACCAGTCGCCGAGACCGCTGTTATCATCGTCCCGTTTTCCGAACCAGCCGTCGTCGACGACCAGAAGATCGATGCCCAGATCTTTTGCCTGTTTCGCGAGATCCAGTATCTTCTCCCCGTCAAAATCGAAATAGCAGGCTTCCCAGCTGTTAAGAAGAACCGGTGTCACCTTGTTTTTGTACGGTCCCCGGATCACGTGTCCGCGGATGCAGTCAGTGAGCTTGATTGAAAGATCGCCCAGACCCTTGCCGCTCCTGCAAAGAACTGCCTCCGGCGCGGTAAAGGTTTCGCCTTTCGCAAGCGGATAGCGGAAGGCGTAATCGGAAACGCCCATCTGGAAACGCGTCCCTTCAAAAGGATCCATTGCGGCAACCGCCATGGAACCGCCGCTGTAGAGCATCTGTACTGCGATGCAGGCTCCTGCGGTTTCTGTCGTGTCCGGCTCCGCCAGAATGCAGAGCGGATTGAACTGATGCGAGGAAGTCCCGCGGCGGCTGATCAGCGTCTGTTCCGTATGCGTAACCGGATTTCTCTGGAAGCTTCGTTCCAGCCCCTGATAGCCGTAAAAACTGATCAGATCATAATGCCCCGTGACAAAGTCGAGGTTCGCGCTGAGGGCCCTGTGCAGATACAAGGTCCCCTCCGAAAGATTTGTGATCTTCGCGCAGCGGGTGATGATATCGGATTCGGGCAGAACGCCGTAAAAAAGTTCCACACGGACGCCGGCCGCAGGATCTTCAAGTGTGATGATCAGGGTTTCGGCGTCTTCTTCCCCGGCATAAACGGTGGGAAGTCCCTTCAGGGCATATTTGCCCTTTTGTATCTTATACGATAAGTACCGCGGATCACAGCCGATTTTTCCATCCTTTGTCTCTGCCATCAGCGCGTGCGAGCGGAAGTCTCCGGTTCCCTGCGACGGGTACTCCTGCGGCAGGCAGTCGAGAGAGTAGGTTCTGTCCGTGCCTGCGTCCGGAGGGTTCGGGCAGAAGCCCCGGTCCCGGAACGTGAGAACGTAGTCCATCGTTCCTTCCGTGCGCCTGCCATAATACAGATGCAGAAGCCTGTCGTGAGAATCCGCCTGCATCTGGTAGGTGCTGGTCCTTGTCTGCAGAGTAAAGATTCGCTTTGTGCTGTCAAATAGAATTGCCATTGGTTCCTCCATCCTGTTGCTGATGACGGGCCTATTACAGCTTGCCGCCGGAAGTCGCGATGCCTTCTACGAACTGCTTCTGGAAAATCACATAAATGATTACCATAGGCAGGATGGCAAGAACTGCCGCTGCCATCATCGAGGGATAATCATTGCTGTACTGTCCCTGCATCTTGGCAAGCGCGGCGGAAAGAGTAGTAGCTTCCGCGTTCGGCGCTGCGATCATCGGCCACATCAGATCTTTAAAAGCGAATACCGCCGTGAAGATTCCGAGGGATACCATGGAAGAGCGGGTAAGCGGCATCATGATATAAAGAAACCGCTGTCCGACATTGCATCCGTCGATGGTTGCCGCCTCTTCAAGGTCCTTGGGTAATCCCTCATACCCTACCTTCAGAAGATAAGTGCCGAAGGCGGTGACAAGGCCCGGAAATACAAGGCCGAACATGGAATTCAGGGCACCGAGTTTCGAGATCATCGTGTACTGCGGGATGATGAAAATCTGGGAAGGAATCATCATCTGGATCAGTACCAGAGAAAACAGAAAGTTCTTTCCCGGAAATTTCAGCCTTCCGAACGCGTATCCCGCCATTGTCGCCGTGAGGCATGCGCACACCACGCGGAAGAAGATCAGCAGAAGAGTATTTTTATACAGGATCAGAAAATTGTAGCTCTTCCATACCGTGCCGAAGTTCTCCCAGTGCCAGCCCGCATGAGGAAAAATATAAAAAGGATTGACACTGATAGCTTCCTGATTTGTCTTCAGCGCTGTCAGAATCATCCAGACAAAGGGGACGATCATAACCACGGAAATAAAAATCAGAAATACATGAATGAAGACCGTGGAAGCGGTCTTTTTGGCCTTATAGCTTTTCATTATACCCCCTCCGATTACGGATGATAGACAAACTTCTTCTCGGCCTTCTGCAGAATGAAGGTAATCAGCATGATGAACAGAACCAGTATGACGACAATCGTGGCGCCGGCACCTTTATTGTTTTCCGTGAAGGAATAGGTGTAAAACAGGTATACGATCGACTCTGTTTTGGAAAGAGCCATATTGGTCTTGTCCATGACCATGAACATCAGATCGAAAACTGTCAGCGCGCCGATCAGGCCGGTCTGCAGAATAAAGAAGGTAGTAGGAGATAACAGCGGCCATGTGATATTCCAGAATTGCTGCCAGCCGTTTGCTCCGTCAATCAGAGCCGCCTCATAGTAGTCGTGCGGTATTTCCTGCAGTCCGCCGATAAAAAGAACCATGTTGTAGCCGATCGCGGACCAGATTCCGATAACCGCAATCGAAAGCCACGCGAGCTTCGGATTGGAAATCCAGGCAGTATTGGTATGGAACAGGTTGTTTAAGAGACCGAACTGCTGGTTGTAGATCCACTTCCAGACCATGGCTACCGCTGCAGGCGCGCAGACCATAGGAAGGAAGAAGATTGTACGGTACGCGGAGCGGCCTTTAAGCTTGCGGTTTAAAAGAACCGCGAGCAGCATGGCAATGGCAATCGAAAACGGAACCTGTACCAGCGTGTACTTGATCGTGTTCCACAGAGACTGCCACATTTCCGCGGAAGCGCTTCCTGTCAGCATGTTCTGGTAGTTTTTCAATCCGATAAAGATGTTTCCCTTTCCAAAGTCTCCGGTTTTGCAAAAGCTCTGCCAGATCGTCTGAAACACGGGTATGAAGTTCAGGATGATGAGTCCTGTTATTGTCGGCGCCACAAAGGCAAGACCCCAGATCGCTTCGCTCTTTGCCCTTGGCGTCATTTTAGCCTTGTGTTTGACGTTGGTATTGGACACGTTCTGCCTCCTTTGGTAATGACAGCCGGCAGGAGGACCTGCCGGCTGAATACGGACGCTTTTCGGAGAAATTACTCGTTCGCGATGGCGTCTTCAATGATCTTCTGCGCGTTGTCGCATGCAGCTGCCATCTTGGCCGGGTCAGAAGGATCCTGCCATGCATCCAGGAAGCAGCCTTCCTGCTGGATGGCATCTTCCCAAACGGTTGTCTTTCTGGTATACGGACGGAAGTAAAGCGTGCCGTCATCCTCAATCTTTGTAAACGCGGACAGATCCATACCATCAAAGGAAGATGTGAATGCGTCGGACATATCCTTGTAAGCTGCCATGGTTACGCCGAGCTCCGCCTGTTTCTGCTGTCCTTCCTTGGAGCTGAAATAGGAAATCAGGCTGTATGCTTCATCGGGGTGCTTCGTGTTCGCGGAGATCGCCCAGCCAAGACCGTTATAGCAGGACTGTCTTTCGCCTTTGTCGCAGCTTCCGTTGCCGTTGACATCCGCGTAAGGAAGGACTGCCCACTTGTAGTTTTCATGGTCCTGCGCGGTATAGAAGGAATTAACCATCCAGGATCCCTGTGTGATCATGCCGACGATATTGGACTGGAACAGAGAGTCGGTTCCGGATTCCGCTACCATGGTTTGCGGAACTGCCGCAGTCAGGATTTTGCGGACCATTTCCATACCGGCTTTGCTTTCGTCGCTGCCGATTGTCGTGCCCTTGTGGTCGTCTGTGATTACCTGTCCGCCGTAATCATAGATCAGGTTATACCAGCCGTCCTGATTGTTGGAAGTGTTCAGCGCGTAGCCGTAGACACCGTCCGCTGCGCCCTTTTTCGAGATCTCCGATGCCGCCTTATACACATCCTCCCATGTCCAGTCATCGGTAGGAGTTGCTACGCCGTATTTGTCGAAAATCGCCTGATTGTATAACAGGGCAATCGTGTCGTGATCCTTGGGCAGTGCGTACTGATGTCCGTCCGAGGAATAGAGAGAAACGATGCCTTCGTAATAATTGGAGAGGTCGATGGCGTCATCCTTCGCGATGTAGTCATCGAGGTTCAGGAGCATATTGTTTTCCATATACATCTGCGCTGTATTGGAGTGCATCCAGAAAACATCCGGCATCTCGCCGCCGGAAGCGCCGGCTTCCAGAAGCGTCCAGTACTGATCCCAGGTGATGACATTGATTTTCACAGGAACGCCGGAAGTTTTCGTCCATTCATCCGCGATCTGCTGAAGTCCCGCGAGCTGGTTGTTGTCCCAGATATCGACCTGCAGAGTGTCACTGCCTGACGCCGAAGCAGTTGTCTTTGCTTCCGCGGAATCCGTGGAAGCAGAGGTGCCTGTGCCGCCGGAGCTGCCGCATCCTGCAAGTAACGCAGTACCGATCATAGCCGCAAGTAATACAGATATTGCTTTCTTTTTCATGCCATCCTCCTTTAGTTTACATTATTCTTGCATTACATGCCGGAAATAAGCTGACTGCCTTCTCCTTTTTCCCGTCAGCTTTCCTCAAAGTTCCGGCTTCTGACGCTATTATATGTAGATATTGACGAAAATCAAAGGCAATAATGGGGCTTTTTAATGCCATTTTGTATATAGTATAATAGAAGCAGAACAGTCAAAATCGATATGGCATAATCGCAACAAACATGCTATTATGGAAACAGAATAAGCGGAGCCCGGATGGGGGAGGAATTGCCGTGAAGAAGACTGTGTATTCCAAAGAGGAGGAGGCACGTCAGAAGGAGCTGAGAAAGGCGCGGTTTACGGAGGATGAGCGCTACCGGTGTCTTGAAAATCTTACAGAGACCAGTCAGGAACTTTCGCTGATCCACAGCGGCATGGAGCGCTGTCATCCGCTCCATATCTGGCAGGGAGTAAGGTCTGAGTACATTATTCATTTTGTGATCAGAGGAAAAGGCCTCTACACTGTCGGTGGCCGGACTTACGCTCTTGAAGGAGGGCAGATGTTTCTAATCCGTCCCGACATCAAGATTATCTATATCGCCGATGAAGTTGACCCGTGGGAGTACGCGTGGATTGGAATAAGGGGAGAGCGGGTGCCGCGTCTATTAGCGGCCTGCGGATTTCACTCGGGGATTGATGTGCTGGACGCACCGGACCTGCAGCCGATTCTCCGTAACATTCAGGAAATTCTCGATCTGCATGAACTCTCGGACGCGAACACACTGTTTCGTGAATCCTGCCTGCTGCGGATCATCGGCGGCCTGATTCAATACAGACGGCAGCTTCTTCCTTTGGACGCAGCCGGAAGGAAACCGCAGCAGACCAAGGTTTATGTGACAGACGCGGTCTCTTACATCAAATCCCATTACGCGGACACAATCAGTGTCAGCGGTATCGCGGAGATCCTTGGAATCAGCAGGGCATATCTGAACAAGGCCTTTCAGCAGGAGCTTGGTATGTCTGTCCAGCGATTTCTGATTGATTATCGCATGCACAGCGCTGCAAATCTTCTGTATAACAGCGAAATGAGCATCCAGCAGATCAGTGAAGCGGTCGGATATGAAGATCAGCTGACCTTTTCTAAAGCGTTTAAGAGGAAATTTGGCGTAAGCCCTACCGGCTACCGCCATCCTTCCCACCCGATACGGATCTATCACGAAAAACAGCCGGGGCCGCCCTCAGACGGTGCATAACACCGGCAAAACAAGATCGCGGCTTCCGCTCTTATACGGATGCCGCGATCTTTGTCATCTCTGCAGGTGTCTCTCTCATATCATGGGAAAACCACAGCAGCAGACAGGAATAAATTCCGCCAATCCGGAAAGCCATCTGGAATTTCCGGATGTTCGGGCCGTCTTGCGTATCGGAAATTCCGCCGGCCGCATCGGGGATTTCATCGAACGAGAAGTATTCCTTCAGGACATCCAGCAACTGACCGGAGAGCCCCGCTTTGTTCAAAAGAAGGAGCTGTTCCCTGTTCTCGTAAAACACCTGAAAAACAGGATAGATAAAAGACTTGAAATCTGTCTTCGGCACTTCGGTGGCGGAGCTGTTCTTCGGGAGCATTTCAAAGAGGCAGCAGCGAAGGACTTCCTCTTTGGAGGCGAAGTGCCGGTAAAAGGTTGCCCTGTGGATACCTGCCTGTCTTGCTATTTCGCCAACTGCAATATCATTGTAATTTTTTGTTTTCATCAGCTGCAGAAGCGCTTTTTCCACGCAGCTTTGGATCAGATTGTGATCGAGATCTTTTCTTCTTGGCAAAGCGACACCTCTATGGAAATGTTGCGGTTTCGGCTCTAAAAAACCGAAAGGATTGAACATAACGACATTTGTCGCTATATTCAAATATGAAGCGAAGTCGTGACGCTTGTCAAGAAGATTTTAAGATTTTGTGCCGCGGGTGAAGAGCGGCGGAATGGAGATTTTATATGAAGTATTTTCTGATTCTTCTGGTTCTGGCGCTGATCGCCAGTTCCTGCGGTTTCTACAAATATGTTTGGTTCATATCGATCGGATACGGAGCTGCCGTCGCACTGATCGGGGCCGGGCTTCTGGTGCTGTTTTCGGGAAATCTTACCGCGGGGACTGTTTTGCAGTGTGTGCTGTTCATCGCGTACGGCTGCCGGCTTTCCGGATATCTTGCGTACCGCGATCTCAAAACCGCGTACCATCGCAGGATGAAAGGCGAAGTGAAAGAGAATAACAGCGTATCCTTCGCGGCAAAGACCGGCATCTGGGTTTCCGCCGCAATTCTTTATGTACTGGAAACTTCTCCTGTACTGTTCCGGCTTTCCGGGAACAAGGGAACCGACGCGTTCTGCATCGCGGGCTTTGTGATCTCCGTTATCGGACTTCTTCTCGAGAGCACCGCGGATCTGCAGAAGAACCGCGCGAAGAAGAAAAATCCGGGACGCTTTGTCGATACGGGGCTGTTTCGTCTGGTGCGCTGCCCGAATTATTTTGGCGAGATGGTTTTCTGGACCGGCGTATTTATCTCCGGCCTGAACGTATATCATACCGCGGGCATGTGGATCTGCGCTGTTCTTGGTTATGCCGGCATCATCTATGTGATGTTCGGAGGCGCCCGCCGGCTGGAAATCCGTCAGGATAAGAACTACGGCAGTGATCCCGAATACCAGAAATACAAGAAAACAACGCCGATCATGATTCCATTCGTGCCGATTTATTCCGTAAAAGAACACAAATGGCTGGTGGCATAATGGCAGCGCGGCGAAGTGGAAATGAAGGAGCAGGCGTTCCGGAGGGCTTTAATCTGGCCATGGCGCTGCTGGACTGTCTTCCGGTGCTCTTTTTCAGCATCAGCGCAGGGATCCTGGCGTACCGATTGAAGAGCACTTTATTCGACATCGGCATTTTTCTGGTTATTCTGGCCGGTGCCATGAAGGCCGGCTGGAAGTTTGTGATCGCGCTACGCAAAAAGGATGTGCCTTTTCTGAACCGGCAGATGCGGTTTTTGATGCCGGCGGGGTTTGTTTTGGCGGCGGCAGCCCTTATTGCGGACAGAAACCGCTGGTCGCCGGCCGCGGTGCTGCGTCATATGACAGCTTTTCCGGCGGTTATCTTCTTCCTTGCCGGGGCGGCAGGACTTTTCACGCTCGTCTTTTTCGCACGGCATCTGGATCACAGGGACGCAGCCGCGAACTGGAAGGAACAGATGGTGAACGGGATTACCCAGTTTTGTGTGATGCTGGGGATCATTTTCTGACAGACATAATTAATAAGTAGAAAAGTGTTCATGTGCAGTTATCGTATCGGGAATCCGGTGCGGTAACTGTTTTTTTACTATAACAATAAGGCAGCAGCTTCAACAGCGGAGATTCCGGTTAAATGTGCGGGATTTCCGCTGTTTGTGTGCCCGGCGTTGCAATCTTTACGGCCATGTAAGCTCTGAGGAAACTTTCCTCTGAACTTTCATGATGTCACTCCAAGCGAGGCCGGTTGTATTTCCGGACCCGCGCATTTATGATGGTAGTGAAATAGAGAAGAAGAGGGGTGTTTTGTGAAAGATCTACGCAAATTCATCAGATACTACAAACCTTACCGGACCGTCTTTTATCTGGACCTTTTATGCGCGATGGTCATCAGTCTGATTGACCTTGCCTTTCCGCAGGCGCTTCGATATCTGACGCAGACGCTGTTTCAGGGATCTGCGGAAAGAATCATGCGGACGCTGCCGTTTCTTGCTGCCGTGTTTTTCGCGGCATATATAGTGCAGGCGCTGTGCCGCTATTACGTGGGCTGTCAGGGGCACGTAATGGGCGCGAAGATGGAGCGGGACATGCGGCAGGAGCTGTTCGAACATTATGAGCAGCTCTCATTCTCTTATTATGACCGGAACAATACCGGACAGATGATGAGCAAGCTGGTTTCCGATCTGTTTGACATCTCCGAGATGGCGCACCACGGCCCCGAAAATCTTTTCATTTCACTGATTAAGCTGGCCGGCTCGTTTGTTTTTCTCTTTCTGACCGAATGGAAGCTGGCTCTGATTCTGCTCGCGATAGCCATGACGATGTTCGTCGTGTGCCTGCGGCAGAATGAGACAATGCAGGAAACATTCATGGACAACCGCCGCAAAATCGGCGATATCAATGCCGCTCTGAACGACTCGCTTTCCGGAATCCGTGTCGTGCAGGCTTTTGCGAACGAGGATCTGGAGCGCGTGAAATTCGAAAAGGGAAACGAGGCATTCCTGCAGTCCAAGAAGAGAAATTATCGGGCGATGGGACGATTCCAGAGCACCACGACGTTCTTTATCGGTATGATGTACCTCGCGACGCTCGTGTTTGGCGGCTGGTTTGTCGCGAGGGGCGATATGACGCCCGGAGACCTTGCGATTGCCGCGATCTATATCGGAATCTTTGTCAGCCCGATCCAGATTCTGGTCGAACTGACCGAGATGCTGCAGAAGGGCTTTTCCGGTTTCCGGAGGTTCCGCGCGGTGATCGAGGCGCAGCCGGAGATCGTGGATCAGCCGGGAGCCGGGCCGCTGCCGAATCCGGAGGGAGATATTGTTTTTCATGATGTCAGTTTTGAATACACAGGCGAAGAGGAAGTGCTGCATCACATCAGTCTGACGATACCGCGTGGACAGTCGGTGGCGCTGGTCGGGCCGTCTGGCGGAGGCAAATCGACGGTCTGCTCGCTGATTCCGCGGTTTTACGATGTGAGCGCCGGAATGATCACCATCGGCGGAACGGATATCCGGACCGTGAGCCTGCAGTCCCTGCGGCAGAATATCGGCATTGTTCAGCAGGATGTTTACCTGTTTTCCGGTACAATCCGGGAAAACATCTCCTACGGAAAGCCTGACGCCACCGATGAAGAAATCCGGCGCGCCGCGTCCCTCGCCGATCTGGAAGAGTTTATTGAGTCGCTGCCGGAGGGATATGATACTTACGTTGGGGAACGTGGCACGAGATTATCGGGCGGGCAGAAGCAGAGAATTTCGATCGCCCGGATTTTCCTGCGCGATCCTAAGATCCTGATCCTCGACGAGGCAACGAGCGCGCTTGATAATGAGAGCGAGCGGTATATTCAGAAGAGCCTGGACCGCCTGTCCAAGGGAAGAACAACAATTACAATCGCGCACCGGCTTTCCACCATCCGGGGAGCGGATCAGATTTATGTCATTGAGGATGGCAAGGTGTCGGAGCACGGAACGCATGAGGAGCTGACCGGCAAAGCAGATGGAATTTATGCCAGATACTGCCGTCTTTCTGTTTCCTAGAAGGAGGCGGAATGAAATCATCGAAAACATGGAACTATCGCCGGGCGGTGATTACCGCTCTTGCTGTGCTTGCAGTATTTATCATGATTCCGGTCTGCCGCGCGGTTCGCGGTAACATTATAAGGCGGCGTGAGGCGGCCATTCAGGCAGGGAAAATTGTCATTCCGGATACCGGAAAGATGCAGATTCAGACAAGGTATTATACGCTGAATTGTCCCGAGGGCTGGAGGAAGAAAATCGCAGTGGAATGTTTTCCTGCGGATGAAAAATTCCTTGGGGACCAGAGTGATCAGAGAATCAGTACGTCCTACATAGATCCGGAGAACTACACTCTTCGCCTGCTGTATCAAACAGAGCAGAAGGATTATCCGGTCGCGGATCTGACGATGGCCTGTTATCTGCAGGATTATCAGGATCTTCATAACTGGACCAATGCCGGACAGTTTCATGTAGACAAACCCGATCATTTTTATGATACCTATCTGCTGGTCATCTACCCGGACGAGCAGGAAGCCATCCGCGAAGATCCGGAGTATCAGAAGATGCGTGGTGAAGTGTTTGCTGTTGCAGCGGGTCTCGTTCCGAGAACCCATTTTCTTCAAAAGGAAGACATGAGGCTGTATATCAGCTGGCGTCCGAATTCAAAACCGGGAGATCACGGAACGACATGGGAAGAATATTATGCGGAGCGCGATGCCGCGTTGAAGAGGGAGCAGGAGGAGAAAAGGAAAAAAGCGGAGTCTGATAAGGCTTTCGACAGCGGCAAGGCTTACAGCAGGAATGGAAAACAATCCGGAAGATCGCACTACAGCGGAGAACAGCCGGACCCGTACAGCAAAGAAGATTATGATGATGCGGATGACTTCGCGGACGACTGGGCGGATGAATTTAATGAGTATGGAGACGAGGATGAAGGCTGGGAAGCGGCGCATGATTATTACGAAGGTGACGACTAATTAGGTACAGTTCCCGGGTGTAATAAACCATAACCATAAAACAGCCTGAACAGATAGATGTTCAAAGTGCCAAGAAATCAATTATTTGAGTTTTGGCACTTTTCTCTTGCCTTTTACATCGTTATAGCAGTATTCAACTCGGAACTGTAACCGTCTATAAGTGGTGGAGTTGATTTCACTTGATTCATAATTGCTAAATAATTATAATATAATTATAGAAAGGTGGCGCGCCTGTGGAGTTTGAATGGGACGAAGTTAAAAATGAGATAAACAAGAAGAAGCACGGAGTATCGTTCGAAGAAGCAAAAACAGTGTTTAGGGTATGAAAGGAGCATAGGACGATGAACGAAAGAGATGAATTTTTAGAAAAAGAATTCGACTTTAGCAAGGCTATAAAAAATCCGTATGCAAAGACTTTGAAAAAGCAGGTGACAATCAATCTGGACGAAAAAGTCATTATTTATTTTAAGAACAAAGCAGTAGATACAGGTATTCCGTATCAGACCTTGATTAACTTGTATCTAAAGGATTGCGTAACGAATAACCGTAATCTTGAGCTGACTTGGAAATAAGCTACTTTGAAAGATTTTTTCTAAAAATGTATTGATAAGCATGCCGTGATGTATAAAAGCACTCTGTTTGTAATAGAACAGTTGAAAAAAGGGTTTACATAAATGGCGGAAGTGTGATAGCTTATGTAAGCACATTCTCATACGGTATAATTGGAAACGCACACTCCTTGCAGTGATAACGAACAACACGGCAGTCACTGAAAGGAGTTTTTTATGCCCGAAAATAAACTGGAAAATTTTGTCTTCACTCTCATCATGGCGTTCCTCATGGTTTACGCGATGATCTGCTACAATATCGCGCTTAATGTTGGCGGGATGAAGGATACGGTGTTCCTGATGGCTTTTCATGAGCTTATCATCATGTGGCCGGTTGCCATTGTTCTGGAAATGTTTATAATGGAGAAGCCGGTTATGGCGCTTACAAGCCGCGTCGTCACAGAGGACATGCCGTTCTTCTTCATGCTGCTGACACGCTGCGCTCTGACCGTCTGCCTGATGTGTCCGGCGATGAGTCTCATCGCGACTTTCCTGTTCAAGGAATACCGCGAAGCGGGCCTTGTCAGTGTCTTTCTGCAGACGGCAGCGTTCAACTTTCCCATGGCGCTTTGCTGGCAGATCTTTTTTGCCGGTCCTGCCGGTAGATGGATTTTCAGAACATTGTTCAGAAGAAAACGCACTGTGTATTCAGAAGAAAACGCGCAGTGAAATAAAGGAGGCTGCACCATTATGGCAGAAGATGTTTATAAACCGCGTGTGCCGGATTTAATGGAAGCTGTATTTGACATTGGCTATCTGACGTTTGATCTGATTGCGGGGATTCTGTTCTTTGCTTTTTCTCGGGGCAGGATTCTGTTTATTCTTTACGGCCTTCTGACGCTGACGCTCTGCGGTGGAGATGCGTTTCACCTGCTACCGAGAGTGAAAAGAGCGCTTAAAGGGAGCAATGACAGGATCAGGAAGCAGCTTGGCATCGGACTGCAGGTTTCTTCCATTACAATGACGGTCTTTTACATCCTTCTGCTTTATATCTGGAAGTACACCTTCTGCGAGCTGAAAGCGCCGGCAGCGCTGGAAATCATTATCTGGGTTTCCGCGCTTGTCCGGATTATCATCTGCCTGCTTCCGCAGAATAACTGGTGCGGGGAACAGGGGAATCCGAAGCTGTCCCTGCTTAGAAATTCGGTTTTTGCCGTTACAGGAATCGGTGTCATCATCCTTTATGCGATTTCCGGCAATACTTACGGATATCATATGAACAGGATGATTGCAGCGATCATCATCTCGTTCGGCTGTTATCTGCCGGTGACGCTTCTTAGCAGGAAAATGCCGAAAATCGGCATGTTGATGATTCCAAAGACATGCGCGTATATCTGGATGATTGTTATGGGGCTTCAGCTGTTGACTACATTGTAATCTTCAATTGCCTTATTGATCTTATCGGCAATTCCTTTAACTGCTTCGGCAGGATCCTGATTATTGTTCAGCATATCTTCAATTCCGGCTTCGACATCCTGTCTTGCTTCCGGGAAGACGCTCATCAGGAAGATATGCATCGGCATCTCTTACAATGGCGCTGCCGATCGCAACGCGCTGCTTTTGCCCGCCGGAAAGTTCCGATGGCCTGTGATCCAGAAGATGATCAATCTGCAGCATTTTCGCGGCGCTGCGCACCCGTCTGTTGATTTCTTTCCTCTCTGCTTTATTTCTCCAGCTTACTAAACCATGACTCAATCAGATACAGCGGAATATTGATCAGCCTGCGCCATTGCTCCTAAAAGCCCGAGGTCCAAAGTATACAACTTGAAAGCGTCAGGATCTTCATGAAAGTTCAACGGCTTTGAAAACTGATTCACTTTGGTTACAGGATAAACCAGACCGGCATCCTTCAGCCAGGTGATCGCCATATCATAATCCTTTGCTCTTGCCCCTTTTTTCATCACGCTGTAGGTGAACTTCTTATTTTCTCTGGCATTCTCGCAGAAATGTTTCAGCGATGTCAGACCAAGTGGCTCTTCCTGAATCTCATCCAGAAAGATAAAGGTTTTTCCGGGGACGATTGTCTGTCCGGATATTGCGGAGAGATAGCGTAGAATCCGCTGCGGATCGTCTTTACATTTTTTACAGGGACTTTTCAGGGGGAAATCACACTTTTTTACACGAGTTTTTCTATCATGGATACACTTTTTTACACGACTTTCCCTTATGGCAGCCCATCAGGCCAAGCCGGCTTGCTTTGCCGGATGTTCGGGTCTTTGTGAATATGGGTGATTTATGGATGGAATTCTCGCAGACCGGACGTAGAGAGGATTCAGAATTTGTATTCCATAGATCATGATAAAAAGAGCAGCAGATAGGATAATCGGCAGCCACTGTGCACGTTGTTTTTTCAATGAACACCTCCATATGAATAGCGTATTTATCGTATCACATGGAACAGATGCTGAATGCTCTCAATTAATCCAATGTCCTGATAAAGTTTTCAGCTTCTGTATGGAACAATTCCCCCGATCTCTGCTAAACTATTCATAGAATTCTTTTCAGCGGGGGGCTGCTCAATGAAAAAATTATGGAAAAAAGTGCAATATCTGCGAAACCGCATCCGGCTCGACAGGAAAACATTCATTTTATACTCTGTTTTGCGGATCTTAGTGATCCTTACCGCGGTCCGCTGCTTTTTCACACATAACTATGAGGGGTTCGCGCTTTGCCTTCTGTCGCTTCTTTTGTTTTTGCTGCCCTCACTCTTTGAAGATCGTTTGAAACTGGATATCCCGCCGCTGTTTGAAGGCATTATCTACCTGTTTATCTACGCGGCGGAAATTCTGGGCGAAGTCAACCATTATTACACGGCAATCCCCGGATGGGACACTATGCTGCACACGATCAACGGCTTCCTGTGCGCGGCCATCGGCTTCTCCCTCGTGGATATCCTGAACCGGAAAAGCCACTCCCTGAATCTGACGCCGCTGTATCTGGCGGTCGTAGCCTTCTGTTTCTCGATGACAATCGGCGTGATCTGGGAATTCGTGGAATTTACGTTTGATCAGTTTTTCTATCTGGACATGCAGAAAGACTTTATCGTTAAGAATATCGCTTCCGTCACGCTCGATCCGACTCATTCGCAGATTCCGGTGAAAGTTTCCGATATCACAAGGACAATCATCGAGACGAAGAGCGGTAAAGAGTACATCATTGACGGCGGATATCTGGATATCGGCATCATCGACACCATGAAAGACCTGATGGTCAATTTCGTCGGGGCGATTGTGTTCAGCGTCATCGGATATTTCGGCGTCAAATACAGGGACCGCAGGAGCAGAGTGAACAAAATTGCGGACGACCTTATCGTCCGGACGCTTTCCGATGACGAAATGCTCGAACAGCAGCAGATCATCGAGGTAAAACAAGCCGAACGGAAAAAGGACCACAAATAAATTTTCGGGCAGACCGGATGCAGAAACAAGTGAGAGAAAATGGGAAAACTATTTGATAATCTGCCGCGGCGCTTTTTCAACCCGCTGGCGGCAATGTCAGGAGGAGAGAGTCTGCAGCAGTTTTATGCGGAGTGTCTTCTTCTGATCAACAGTCTGTTTGCGGACCGGACACAGGTCAGCAGAGACGACTTGAAGGACGAAATTATAAACCTTCTTCTTGCGGATCATATTCAGTCTATAGATACGGCCGAAAACGAAGACCAGGCAGGCAAAACAATGTTTTCTCCGGGAAGCAGGCTTTCTGACAATGAACCGGGACAATCCCGGGAAGAGCGCATGGCGAATCATGTCATCAGCTATCTTGCGGATGAAACAGTCGGCTGGCTGGAAGAGGGGATCGATTCCAGGACCTACAGCAGGACTTATATGTTCACGGAGCAGGGGATGATGCTGGCGGATTATATCCAGCGGGCATCCGCCCAGAAGCTCGATGAGATGTCCAACTATCTGTATAACACTTATCTGGCGCTGGATGATTTTACCAGACACAGGCGTGAACGGGAAAACAATAATCCCTATACGCTTGTTATCGTCAATGCTTATACCAATATCAAATCTCTCGCTGCGTCATTAAAGATCCTTCGCCGTTCCATTAAAAGAATCGTACAGAAGGTGACCGGAAGGCTCACATTTCAGGAACTGATGGATAACCTTGGAGATTATATTGACGGCGATTTCATCGGAGAATTCACAAGACTGGTGGACAGCGAAAACGCCGCCCTGTTCCGCACGCCGATTTCCTCCATGCTCAAAAGGCTGATGGATTCGAAGCAAACGGAAGAAATCTTTATCCGGGACTGCATGAAAGCCGGAAAAGAAGAGCAGCTGACATGGGAACAGGCCAGAGTCAGAATCTATGAGCAGACAGCGTTTATCGAGGATTTCCTGACAGAGGGATATCCGGATATGGTCAGAGATATCCGCAATCAGATGGTAGAATATATCATGACCGTTCGTCTGAAACTGAAAATGACCATGAACATCGCGGATAACGCGCAGGAAGTGCTCGGACAGTTCATACGCAGGCTTTCAGAGTTCGCGGCAGGAGACGATACGCCGGAATCGGCGCTTTCCGCTTTTTTGATTCTTGAAAATTACTACGTATCAACTGGCTCGGTGAAGAACGGCACAAGGAGACGGCAGAAGATAAATAATGAAGCCGCCGAGCAGACGATCCTTTCCCCGGAGGACATTCTGGAGGAGCAGGAGAAAATGCGCAGAATGCAGGATGTGCCTTATACAAAAGACAAGATGCGTCATTATGCGGAGAAATATTTGCGTGGCGGCCTCGTACGTGCCGCGGATCTTCCGCTGGACACAAAAGAAGACGCGCTTGCGGATCTGGCGGCAGCCGCGTTTGCACCCGCAAATCAGATGGATGTATTTGTAGATGATGACTATATCCGTAACAATCAGGTACAGCTGCGCGATTTTACTCTGAAAGAGAGCAACACCGCAGCGGAGGCAGAGAATGAATGACAATCTGACATTTGAACAGTGGTACGCCGATTTGTCCGCGAAAGAGCAGGGACTGATGCGGCGAGGAATCCGGCTTCTTCTGTCCCGGACATTTCTGATAAAATCAAGAGAACGGGAACTGTTTGGCTTTTTCGCAAGAAACGTGCCGCAGATGGAGACGTATTTTGCGCCTATGGGATACACAATGTTCCTTGAGCGGGATTACGGGATTATTATGCTGCGGGACCGGCAGGAAGAAAAAGTGGATGCGCAGGAGAACGCGGCGATCAATAAAAAGATTTTCACGATTCGAGAGAGTGTGATTTACAGCGCGCTCGCCTGGATCTTTATGGAACGGATGAGCGGCAGTCTGGACCGTTCCATCCTGATCCGTCCGGAGGAGCTGACAAGAACACTGGAACAGTTCGGCATCGGCGCAGGATTCAGAACGGAGTTTAACAAGACGCAGATCGAGGAAGCTCTGAAAACGCTGCAGCGGTTTTCACTGGTGGAAATGAAAGGCGTGCTCGGAGATGAGGACTGTGTACTTGTTTTGTATCCGACACTTCTTTTCGGGATGGACCTGAAGGCGATGGAGGAGTACCTGCAGCGGAAAAAGGAAAGTTACACAAATTATTATGCCAAGGCCCCGGCAGGGGCTGTTCTGGAAGATGCACGGGAAACCGAGGCGGAGCAGGAAGCGGAAGCGCTGGATGATACGGAGGATGATGAATGAGCCGCCAGAACGCGATGAAGCGTACAAGGACGCTGGAGGATGTGCTGATCACAAACTGGGCGGTTTATACCTGTACGCATTTTAAAGTCAGAAATTCCGCCCTGATCACAGGCGCGAACGAGTCCGGGAAATCCACGATTATCGATGCGCTGACATACGCGATGTTCGGAATTACGGATTTCAATATTCAGGCAGGCGCCGGAGAAGATGAGCGCTCCGTCATCGCTTACGTCAAAGGTGACACAAAAGACAATGAAGACCGGTTTCTGCGCGGAGACCGGGATGTGACAAGTTATATCGCTGTCGATATTTATAATCCCGTTGACGGGACATATCTTACGGAAGGTGTCTGCATCGAGCTGTATAAAGGGGATACCCAGAGCAGATCCAAATGGTTTGTAGTGCCGGGCGCGAAAATCAGTGATATCAATTTTTATAAAAAGGACGGGAATACCGTTTCTTTCGCGGCAAGACAGGATCTTCGATTTCACGGAAAGCCGCTGAATTTTTATAAACGGGAAGAAGGTATCGCAACGTTTCTGCGGCTCTGCGGCTTAAGACTCGGACAGGGAGGCGTAAAGGAACTGCGCGGTAAAATCAAACGGCTTCTCGCCTGCGGAAAGAAAAAGATGGATATTGACCGGTTTGTGCGGGAGTCCATTTTCGAGGAGGATACGACAGCGCAGAACTCTCTGGACAACATCCTCCAGCATAAGGCGGAGTACGAAAAGCTGGCGGATGACCTGAAAAAGCTCAATGAAGAAAAAGAGCTTCTGCAGAAAATCGAGCAGCAGTACCAGCGGGTGCTCCGTTTTGACGCGGAAGCCGTGCGGCGTCAGATTGCGCAGAAAAAGTACCAGTTCATGAAAAAGAAGACAGAAGATGATGAACTGGAACGGAATATCAGCGATCTTTCAGGGCGGCTCCGTGTTCTGGATCAGCAGGAGAAGAAAGCGCGGAAAGCTTTTGACGCGGCGGATCAGGAGTTTATCAAGGCTTCGACAGCCGTGCATGAAGGTCAGAGGCCGATCGAAGAGCTCAAGGAAAAGCTTCGAAGAGACGAAGAGAGCCGGGATGCCATGGAAGAAAGCGTGCAGGCTCTGCAGGGACTAAGAAGAAAGGTACAGAACCTTTTTGGAAGTCAGGATGATATTTCGATCCCGGACGATCTTCTGGAGACGGTCGGACACGCGGGAGACGCTGCTGCCGATGAGAAGGAAATTATAAGCGCGCTGCAGGAACTGGAACACAAACGGATCGCGCTGCAGCGGGACTTCGCACAGCGGAAAGAAGAGACCGGATATACGCTGCGTGATCTTTTAAAGGAAATCGACAAGTTAAACGCGCAGATAAAGACTCTTCAGCAGAATAAAAAGGTGCTGCCGGATGGAATGGAGGAAGAGCTTGCCGTACTGCAAAGCGAGGCAGAACGGGCAGGCATTCATACAGAGCTGCGCCTTGTCTGTGACCTTGTCAATGAGGTGGATCCCAAATGGCAGCTGGCGGCTGAAACTTTTCTCGGCGGGCGCCGCTTCAACGTGATTGCGGATCCGCAGGCGGTTCCGGGGCTTCTTCGGATTGTGGACGAGAAGAATCTGCATAAGATCTTTCTTGTTTTGACGAATAAGATGGAAGATATTCCGGCCAAAGCTCCGGAAGGGTCTCTTGCGGCGCGCCTTCGGATTGCAAATACATACGCGCGTAAGTACATCAATTATACCTGCGGGAATTTAAAGTGTGTTGAGACACGGCAGGAATTGAACGACAATCCAAAGGGCGCGATTATGCCGGGAGGCATGCTGGCAAGAGGCATCGTTGCCAGCAAAATGAAACCGGTGCGGGATCTTGTATTTGGAAAGGACGCCGTTCTGCGGCAGCTTGAAAGGAAGCAGAAAGAACGGGATGAGAAGAACCGGAGAGCCGCCGCTCTTTCCGGAGAAGCGCAGAAGTTCGCGATGCTCTCCGAACAGGCTTACAAAGAAAGCTTTGCACCGGAGAATTATGACACGACGGCGCCTTCCATGCTGGTGCGGCTGCGGGAAGAAATAGAGGAAACAAAGCGGAATATCAAAGCGCTGCAAAACAATCCGTCCGCCAAACGTCTGATGGACATGTATATGACCGCGGCAGACAGGAGAGAGCAGGCACAACGAAAACTCACGGATGTGCAGAGCGAGCAGAAAGCCGGTACGCGTACGCTTCAGGGAGCGGAGGAAAATCTGCGGCAGGGACGGATCAGCGAGAAAGCGCTCCGGGACGCCTACGAAACGGAAGCCGCTCTGCATCCGGAGGAGAAGAAGGCTGCGGACGAGCTTTATGAAAAACAGAAAAACAATGCGGAAGTAAGTCTCCAGAGAGCAATTCAGGAAGTGAACAAGCAGCTTTCCGAGGCTGTAAACAGCATGCTGGAAGCGATGTTCCGTTATAACGCGGGGCACACCGGATATACGGCGGACAAAAGCGGAGCGCCCCAATATATCGCCCGGCTCGATGAGCTCCGTACAAAAGATATCGAAGAAACCAGAAACCGGATCGAGGCGAAGGCGCAGACGATTTCGGATACTTTCATGCGCGACTTCGTGGAAGTTATCTATGCGAGAATCCGCACAATGCGCGATCAGAAGGATGCCATCAACGCCATGCTGAAAACGCATCAGTTCGGGGACAAGAATTACTCTCTGATCATGCGCGCAAGGAACAGCTCGGACATGAAGGCATTCTTTACGATCGCGCAGAAAATCGATCAGCTCGGCTCTGCCGACAATCTTGAGATTTACCTGAACATGAACAGCGGATTCCTGCAGGATCAGGGGATTGCGGAAGCATTTGACAGTTTCAAGGATACGGTGCTGAACGCGGACGATGTGACGGAATATACGGATTACCGCAATTATTATAACTATGACTTTTTCATCAGCGACGGCAGGCATACCGCGAATCTTTCCAAATCGCAGGGAATTTATTCGGGCGGAGGCAAACAGACGCCGTATTTCATTCTGCTGACGGCCGCGCTTATGACGAGTTACCGCAGTGACGCCTGCTGTCTGCGGATCGCGTTTATTGATGAAGCTTTCGCAGCTATGGATGAAGACAGAATCCGGAGTATGATCGACTATTTCGCGGACAACGGCCTGCAGGTGATTTACGCGGCACCGGACAAAACAATGCACAATATCGCACCGTATGTGGACACCACAGTAACGGTTGTCAAGAAAAACCGCAAGGCGGATGTCATTGACATGCAGTCGGGGCTGAATGAATGAAAACAGACCGGAAACTGAATTCGTGGCAGAAAAAACTGCTGGACATCATACTGGATGCCTATGAGCGGACGGGGACCTATCGGGGCGAAGCGAAAAAGCACCAGAAGCTCCGCGTTCCGGCAGTGGAAATTTATCCGGCTTATGAACGGGATGACGCGGATCTCACAGAACTTTCTCAGTTCGAGGCGTCCATGCGCGCTTTGGAATTGTTTTCTCCCGTCAGAATTGTGTACAAGGACAGGAAACTGAAAAACGAGTTCGAAGGCTTTCTGGTGTCTGCCGGTGATGTGGAGCCCTCACTGTATGAACTTGCCGGCAGAAAGCCGGGAAGAGAGGTCCATGCCGGTCAGATCGGTGTTTATGAGAGGTATCTTGGCAGAAGCCGTCTTCTGGATGATTTTATTAAAGAGCAGGAAGCATTCCTGAACGCGGACAGGAACGCATGGTTCGCTCCGGATACAGCGGAAGACGTTATGAAGACAGTGGATTTTATCGTTCATAATACGGATAATATTCTCTACCGGGAAATGTCCATCGCACTGTTCGGGGATACGAAATATATTGAAAATCATCATATACTGACCAAAGCACTCCGCATCTTGAAAAAATTCGGAACTTATGACTTCGCGGAGGCAGATTTTGACTCGAAAAAGGAATACGAATCTGCGGTACTTGCGGAATACGCTGTATATGAAAATCCGTCTTACGTGAACTTTAACGGAAACGGAAGGCTGGTTTTCGGGAACGGGACCAGAATCGAGCTCAAAGCGGGCACGCCGATCGCGGTACGTTCGGACCGGCTTTCCGACATCACCGTGATCGGGGTGGATTCGGATACTGTTTTGACGATTGAGAATCTGACTTCCTACAACAGAACACAGACGGATGCGTTTCAGCTGTATCTTGCAGGGTATCACAACCATGCGCGGCAGGAATTTCTTGTCCGGATGCGGGAACAGAATCCCGGTATCCGGAGCTGGCTGCATTTCGGCGACCTCGATCCCGACGGGTTCTGTATTCTGGAGAACCTGAGGAGAAAGACAGGCATTGATTTCAGAGGCTGGCAGATGGATCTGTCCTTTCTCATTAAGTACCGTGCGTACGCAAAAAGGCTGAATCAGAATGACAGGACGAAGGCGGAAAATCTGGTCAGTCAAGGAATGCATGCAGAGATTCTTTCCTACATGCTGCAGCAGGATGTGAAACTGGAACAGGAGATAATCAGCTGGAAGGAAGAAGCTGACAAAATATAAACATAGAAAGGCAGTTGGCTATGGGGTTTGCAAAAGATTTTGTCTGGGGAGCAGCTACAGCATCTTACCAGATCGAGGGCGGCGCACAGGAAGGCGGAAAGGGAAAGAGCATCTGGGATGTTTTCTCGCATGAACCGGGAAGAATCTATGAAGGCCATACCGGAGACGTTGCCTGCGATTCCTATCACCGTTACAAAGAAGACATTGCCATTATGAAGGAACTCGGCATCAAAGCCTATCGTCTTTCCTTCAGCTGGCCGAGAATCCTGCCCGAAGGGACAGGAAAGGTGAATCAGGAAGGCCTTGCCTATTACGACCACGTCATTGACGCTCTTCTGGAGGCGGGCATCGAGCCTTATGTGACGCTGTTTCACTGGGATCTTCCCTATGAACTGGAAAAGCGGGGCGCATGGAAGAATCCTTCGATTGTCAGTGCTTTTGCAGACTATGCCGCGCTTGTGTCGGAACATTTCTCCGACAGGGTCCGGAACTTCTTTACGATTAATGAGCCGCAGTGCGCGGCAGGACTCGGTTATGTGACCGGTGAATTCGCGCCGGGGATCAAGGAGGGAACAGCTTCCTTCTTCATCTCCTGGACGAATATGCTGAAAGCGCACGGATATGCGGTGCGCGCGATCCGCGAGCATGCCGTGCAGCCGGTTCAGATCGGGATGGCACCCTGCGGCGGCGTATACTATCCTGTAACGGACAAAGAGGAAGACGTCGAAGCGGCAAGAAAGGCAATGTTTACTCCCTCCGGCAGGGATCTTCGGGAAGATCTCTGGAATGTGGCTGTCTGGAACGATCCGGTCTATCTGGGGCGCTTCCCTGAAGAAATCGAGCAGTCTTACGGACAGTATCTGCCGCTCCTTTCCCCAAAGGACTGGGAGGTCATTACCTCGAAGCTCGATTATATCGGTTACAATATTTACAACGGTGTGCCGGTGCGTGCCGGAGAAGATCAGAGTGCCGTCCGCGTAAAACGCCCTGAAGGACACCCGAGGACTGCCAATAACTGGCCGGTGACACCGGAGGCGCTTTACTGGGGACCGAAGTTTTTGTGTGAACGCTATGGCCTGCCGCTTTATATTACCGAAAACGGTATGTCCTGCACGGACTGGATCAGTCTGGACGGCAGGGTGCATGATCCGCAGCGTATTGATTTCCTGCAACGCTATCTGCTGGAACTGCGGCGCGCGGCGCAGAGTGGTGTCCCTGTAAAGGGATATTTTCAGTGGAGCCTTCTGGATAACTATGAGTGGGCAAGCGGGTATTCGGAGCGCTTCGGGCTGGTCTACGTGGACTACAATACGCAGAAGCGCACGATCAAGGATTCCGGTTACTGGTACAGGGATGTCATCGCGACAAACGGAGAAAAGCTGCTTGTTTCCGGGAAGGAATGATTTATATCGTAAAAGTAAAAGCCGGAGAGAGAACCCGATGATCTGTGAAGAAATCAGGAAGGAATTGTTTTTGCTGCGGGATTCGCAGTATCAGCAGTTTCAGGCAAAGCTCTTCCCTACGCTGCCGGCGGATACCGTGATCGGCGTAAGGACGCCGCAGCTGCGAAGATATGCGAAAGAGCTTTCGAAGCGGAAGGATATTGCGGAATTTCTGGAGGATCTGCCGCATCAATATTTTGACGAAAATCAGTTGCACGCCTTTCTGATTTCCGGCATCCGCGATTATGACGCGTGCATGTGCAAGGTCCGGAAGTTTCTGCCGTTTGTTGACAACTGGGCAACCTGCGACCAGCTTTCTCCTTCGGTTTTCGGTAAGCACAGGGAGGAGCTTCTGCGTGAAATCCGCGGCTGGCTTGCCTCCGGGCAAACTTATACGGTCCGTTTCGCGATCGGCATGCTCATGCGTTATTATCTGGATGAAGCGTTTGATCCCGCGTATCCGGAAATGGTCGCCGCGGTCCGGGACGAAGACTACTATGTGCGGATGATGATCGCATGGTATTTCGCGACGGCGCTTTCGAAACAATACGACGCGGTACTGCCGTATATCGAAAATCACAGGCTGGACGATTGGACGCATAAAAAGGCAATTCAGAAAGCCGTGGAAAGCTATCGGATTCCAGGTGAACGGAAAGAATATCTGAAAACGCTGCGAAAGAGGACGGGGTCCGGATACGAGGATTATGGGATTGATGATTAATACGATTCTGTGGGATGTGGACGGAACACTGCTGGATTTCAAGGCAGCGGAGTATGCAGCGATCAAATCGCTGTTCAAGGTGTTCAAGCTGGGAGAATGTACAGACCGGATGGTGGCAAGATACTCCGTTATCAATGACAGCTTCTGGAAGAGGCTCGAGCGGAATGAAATCAGTAAAAGGCAGGTACTTGTCGGACGTTTTGAACAGTTTTTCGGCGAGTATGGTATAGATACGGAACTCGCTCCTGCCTTCAATGAGCAGTACCAGCAAAGCCTTGGCGATACGATTGTCTACCGGGACGACAGCCTTCAGATTGTAAAAGATCTGCGCTCCCGGGTAAAACAATACGTCGTCTCGAACGGAACGATTGCCGCGCAGACAAAGAAGCTCCAAAGATCCGGCTTCGGCGCGCTGATGGACGGCGTTTTCCTGTCCGAGGAAATCGGCGTTGAAAAGCCGAACGCCGGTTTCTTTCAGGAGGTTTTCCGGCAGATCGGGCCGTCGGACCTTTCGTCGGTTCTGATCGTCGGCGATTCCCTGACCAGCGATATGCAGGGCGGCATCAATGCGGGCATCAGGACCTGCTGGTATAATCCGGATGGCCTGCCGGCGCCCCGGGATAAGAAGCCCGATTTTGTCATATCGAATCTGCATCAGGTAAGGGATTGCCTCGGATAAAGATCTGATGGAAACTTACGCCGGATAAAGAATGCATAGAGAGTATTGACATCCGGAAAGAGATTTTTTACAATAACGTTTAAAATTCAGAAATGTTCAGGAAGCAATGGCGCTTGCTTCCTGATTTTTTAGACATTTCGATTTAGCAAGGTAAAAGGGCACAGCATTAAAGAGGCACCACAATGAATTATGATCCGCAGAAGACGCCGAAAGATGCACAGCAGAAACCGATTCTGGAAGTGCGGCATCTGTGCGTTGACTTCCATACGGCGGAAGGAACGGTACACGCCATCAACGACCTGAGCTATACCTTGATGCCGGGCGAGAAGCAGGGAATCGTCGGTGAGTCCGGCAGCGGCAAGAGCGTCTCTTCGCTCGCAATTATGGGGCTGATTCCGAATCCGCCGGGCGAGATTGTTTCGGGACAGATTCTGTTCCACGGGACCGATCTGACAAAGCTTTCCGACAAGGAGATGAATAAAATCCGCGGTGACAAGATTTCCATGATCTTTCAGGAACCGATGACGTCGCTGAATCCGATTCTGACCTGCGGAAGCCAGATCGCGGAATCTCTGGTTCTGCACCGGGGCATGAAGAAGAAAGAGGCGCTTTCGGAAGCGCTGCGTCTCATGCAGGAAGTCGGTATCGCGAGTCCCGAGAAAAGAATGAAGGAATATCCGCACCAGCTCTCCGGTGGTATGAAGCAGCGTGTCATGATTGCCATGGCGCTTGCCTGCGAGCCGGAAATCCTGATCTGCGATGAACCGACGACAGCGCTGGATGTCACAATTCAGGCACAGATTCTGGATCTTATCCGGAAGCTGAACGAAGAAAAGGGAATGTCGGTCCTGATGATTACGCACGATTTCGGCGTTATCCGGGAAATCAGCGACAATGTCATTGTCATGTATACCGGCAAGGTCGTCGAAAGAGCGCCGGCCGATGTGATTTTCAAGGAGCCGCTTCATCCGTACACAAAGGGCCTGATCGGTTCGATCCCCAGAATTACGAAAGAGCGCGGCAGGCTTGAACAGATTGAAGGCATGGTTCCGAATCCGACAGAGAAGATTGAGGGCTGCACTTTCTGGCCGCGCTGTCCGTACGCGACAGAGCAGTGCAGAAAGGCAGATCCGCCGACCGTGATCCTTGGCATGCATCAGGTCAAGTGCTGGCGGTACGGGGAAGCGTGATGTTTTGGCGGGTTAAAAGATGAAAAGACACGAAGAGCAATCCAGCGGAAATAATACAGAACGTGACCCCATCGTCCGTGCGCAGGATGTCCGTGTAACATTCAGGGCGCCGGGCAGCAGGGATACGGTGAAGGCAGTGGACGGGGTAAGTCTGGACGTACGCCGCGGCGAAGTCTTCGGCGTCGTCGGAGAAAGCGGCTGCGGAAAGAGCACGCTCGGCAGAGCGCTCCTGGGTCTTGTACCGTTATCCGGCGGCAAGGTCATCGCGGACGGCAGGGATCTTTCCACGCTGTCCGCGCCGCAGATGAAGGAAATGCGCAGAAAGATCCAGATTATCTTTCAGGACCCGTCGGCCTGCCTGAATCCGCGGAGGACGGTCCGCGAGATTCTGACGGAACCTTATCTGATCCACGGAATCAGGGACCGGAAAAAGATCGATGAGGAAATCGGAAAGCTGATTGATGCGGTCGGGCTCGCGCCGTACCATCTGAGCAGATATCCGCACGAGCTTTCCGGCGGGCAGAAGCAGAGAATCGGTATTGCCAGAGCGCTTACGCTGCATCCGGAGTTTATTGTATGCGACGAGTGCGTTTCCGCGCTGGACGTTTCGGTGCAGGCGCAGGTTCTGAATCTTCTGATGCGGCTTCGCGGGGAAATGGGGCTGACCTACTTCTTCATCTCGCACAATCTGAACGTGATTTATCAGGTCAGTGACCGCGTCGCGGTCATGTATCTGGGACGGATTGTCGAGATCGCGCCGTACAGGAGCCTGTTCGAGAATCATTTCCACCCTTATACGGAAGCGCTGCTTTCGGCGATTCCGGGGACAGGAGAAGGGACGAAAAACCGCATTATTCTGCAGGGAGAAGTGCCAAGTCCGCAGAATCCGCCGTCCGGGTGCCATTTCCATACCCGCTGCCCGAAAGCCTGCCCGATCTGTTCGAAGGAAGTGCCGGGGATGCGGGAGATCCTTCCGGGTCATTTCGCAGCCTGCCATCTCTATGACGAGAAGATTTGAGGAAAACAAAGCGCACGGCGCCGCCCCGAGTTACGGGAGAATATCGGAAACGGCGCTGCGGTTAGGGAAACCACCGGCAGACCACCTGCCGTTATGGTAAATGATGGAGAGCAGAGGAAGCTCTCCGGAAAGAAGGAGGAGTTCATTATGAAAAAGAAACTGATGTCAGCCATCCTGTCGGTCATGCTGGCAGTCGCTCTTGCCGCATGCGGGTCAGCGGACGGCAAGTACGCGGACGCCGGCGCCGGCAAGACAACCGCCGAAGCGCAGGCGGGCGGATCGGAATCCGCGGGTACGGGAGAGAGCAGCACTCCCGCTGCGGGAAGCGGAAACCAGATCGTGATCAACATGGGCTCCGGCTTTTCCACGCTCGATCCGAGCTATGTCTATGAGCAGAATCCGCCGCTTGTCATCAATGCGTGCTATGAAACGCTGTTCAAGATCAAGACCGGTGAAGACTCTCCTTCACCGCTCCTTGCCGAGAGTTATTCCTTCTCGGACGATGCGAAGGATCTGACGATCAAGCTGAATAAGGAAGCGAAGTTCGCGAGCGGCAATGACGTTACAAGCGCGGACGTTGCCTTTTCCCTGCTTCGCTGCAAGAACCTGAAGGGAAATCCATCCTTCATCGTTGACAATATCGACAGCATTGACTGCCCGGATGACGACACGGTCGTGATTCACCAGAAAACGCCGGACTCCGCGATTTTGAGCAAGCTCTGCTATTCGGCCTGCTCGATTCTGGACAGCAAGGTTGTAAAGGAACAGGGTGGTACGGATGCGGAAGACGCGGCGACAGCCGATAAAGCGCAGAACTATCTCAACACGGCGAGTGCCGGCTCCGGCATGTACACGCTGGAAAGCTATACGCCGGACGAAGAGATCGATCTTGTCAAGAACCCGAATTACTGGGGAAAAGCCAACAATATCGACCGCGTCGTCATCAAGCTTACGGATGATTCGAACGCGCAGATGATGGGCCTTTCCACAGGTGATGTCGATATTGCGATGAACCTGAACGATGATACGATTTCCGAGCTTTCGGGCAACGCGGATGTGACGACAACAAATACGGCAACCAAAACAGTCGCGTTCCTCATGATGAATGAGGACAAGTCGATCGGAGGACCGGTATCCGACAGTAAAGTGCAGCAGGCAATCCGTTACGCCGTTGACTATAAAGGCATTCAGAACGTAACCGGTGTCGGCGCTGTAACGCCGAAGTCGTTCATTCAGGACGGTTTCCTTGGAAGTGAGGGAAAGCTGGACGCGGATACGGCTACCGATACGGAGAAGGCGAAAAAGCTTCTGGCAGAGGCCGGCTATCCGGACGGGTTTGATGTGGATCTGACAGTCTGCGATCTGGATATGGAAGGTGTTCCGCTTCTTGACCTTGCACAGAAGGTCAAGGAAGATCTCGCGAAAGCCGGCATCAATGTCAATATCGTGCAGCAGAACTGGTCCGGCGGATACGGCGACGCGTACAGAGAAGGCAAGCTCGGCTTCACTGTCATGTACTGGGGCATTGATTACAATGATCCGAACGTGCAGCTCGCGTTCCTGCCGGGGCAGACTGTAGGCCTTCGTGCTTCGTGGAAAGACGACAGCGCGTACAAGGATCTTTACAATCAGATCCTTGCCGCGACCGATGACGACACGAGAGCGGAGCTTTTAAAGAAAGCGCAGGAGCAGATGGACGCGGATTCTCCGTTCATCTTCATCGCGCAGGCACCGTGCCACATCGGCTACAGAAACCGTCTGAGCGGCGTACAGTTCCGCGATGATATCCGTCTGGATCTGACGGAAGTAAACGTGAAGTAAGACTGCGCGAAAACGCATGGGAAAAGAAGCCGCGCAGACCCGCGCCGGGAGCGTACGGTGCGCGGGTCCGGCGGGCGTGCATGCGCGGGCAGGCGCAGGTCAGGAAAGGCAGGACGAATGGAACGGCTCAAATTCATCGGCAAACGCCTGGTTACACTGCTGATCATGCTGATCGGTGTGGCGACCATTGTTTTCATACTGACTAAGCTGGTGCCGGGAGATCCTGTGACAGCCAATCTGAGTCAGCGCTCTCTGAGCGATCCGAAGATCGTGGAAGCGTATAAGGTGCGGTACGGACTCGATAAGCCGGTGATCGTGCAGTATTTCTATTACATCAGAAATCTGCTGCGGCTGGACCTAGGTACATCGATCCGGACGAACCGGCCGGTTCTGGAGGAGCTGAGGCGCTGCTACCCGGCAACGATGGAGCTCGCGATTTTTGCGATTCTCGTGGCAGCTGTTTTCGGCGTATTGTTCGGAATCATATCCGCGCTTAGAAGGAACAGCGTCATCGATCAGATTGTACGCGCGATTTCGGTTGTTGGCGTCAGCATTCCGTCGTTCTGGTTCGCTCTGATTGTTTTGTTCGTGTTTTATTACAAACTCCGGGCCATGCCTGGCCCGGGGCGGCTTTCAAGCTTCTACGCGGCGCCGCCGACCGTAACCGGTTTTTACACAATTGACGCGCTGCTGCAGGGAAATATCATGAAATTCGGCGATGCCCTGATGCATCTGATTCTGCCGGGGTGCGTACTGGCCGCGTTCACGATGGGCCTGATTACAAGGACGACCAGATCGAATATGCTGGACGTCATGTCAACGGACTATATCCGGACCGCAAGAGCCAAAGGTTCTCCGAAAAGGAGGGTCGTTTTTCATCACGCGCTTGGAAACGCGATGATTCCGGTACTGACGGTGATCGGCCTCGGGCTGGGGAATCTGCTGGGCGGCATGGTCCTTGTCGAGACGATTTTCAGCTGGCCCGGCGTAGGACAGTTCGCTTATGAATCCGTCAAAGCACTGGACTACCCGTCCATCATCGGCGTATCGCTTCTGATTGCCTTGAACTATATGGTGATCAATACGATCGTGGATATTCTTTACGGCGTGATTGATCCGCGCGTCAGACGGCGCTGAAGGAGGAGAGTATGCAGAAAGGCTTGAAAAATCTGTTTCGCGGAAACTACCTCTTCACCGCCGGCTGCGTGATCTGTCTGTTCTGGGTGGTGATGGCTGTTTTCGCGCATATAATCGCTCCTTATGATCCGATTGCGCAGAATCTGTCGGTGAAGCTGCAGGCGCCGTCGGCAGCGCATTTGTTCGGCACGGACAATTTCGGCCGGGATATTTTCAGCCGTGTGATCTACGGCGGACGCTATTCTTTAATGGCGGGCATTCTGACGGTGCTGATCGCAATGGCAATCGGTTCGGTTTACGGCGCAGCCGCGGGTTATATCGGCGGCGCTGTCGACAATGTCATGATGCGGATTTCCGAAATGATTCTGTCGTTTCCATCGCTCATCCTCGCGATGTGCATCAACGCGGCACTCGGGTCAAATCTGTTCAATACCATGTTTGCACTGATTATCGTTGCGTGGCCGTCCTATGCGAGACTGATGCGCAGCGTTGTGCTGACGGTCAAGGAGAATCAGTACATCGAGGCGGCCGAAGCGCTGGGCGCTTCGAGGATGCGCATTCTCCTGCATGAAATCTTCCCGAACAGCATCAGCTCGATCATTGTCATGGCAACGACGGACCTCGGGAACCAGATCCTGATGTTTTCCACGCTCAGTTTCCTCGGCCTTGGCTCCGCGCCGCCGACGCCGGAATGGGGCATGATGGTTTCGGACGGAGTCAGTTATTTCAACAAATTCTGGGTGGCAGGGTTCCCGGGACTCGCAATCTTTACGATGGCGGTTGGCGCGAACTTTATCGGCGACGGTCTGCGTGATATTCTGGACCCGAAGCTGCGCAAACAGATGTAGGAGGCGGCAGATGCGGCCGGAAGCGGTATTTACAATGGAAAACGGCGCGGTGATCCGCGTCCTTTTGATGCCGGAATCGGCGCCGAACGCGGTCAGCTCGTTTATCTGCGCGGCGCGCCGGGGCGTCTATGACGGCCATGCGATTGAGCGGATTGTGCCGGGCAGCTGGATTGATCTGAGCTACAGCGCATTTCACAGGAAAGATGCCATGTACCTGCTTCCGAAGGAATATGATCTGCATCCGGAAATAGAGCCTTTAACGCCGGATGCCGGAACCATGTGCATGGGAGGCTATGGAGATCTCGGCCTTGCGGGCTGCGAAGTCTTCTTCCCACTGCGTGCCTGTCCGGAATTCAAGGGCGTGTATCCGGTTCTTGGCAAAGTGCTGGAAGGGATGGAAGAGCTGCGGCGCATAGAGAAGGTGAAAACAGTCCCGGTGACGGATTTCCCGATTCCGGGCGTTGAAATCAATCGGCCTGTGGAGCCGCAGAGGATCCGCAGCTGCAGGGTAGATACCGGCGGAGCCGTCTGGCCGGAGCCGGTGCGGGCGGAGGGAAAAGAGCTTCCGCCATGCTGGAAGGCATGAGCGCTCTCCGCAAAAACCATTGACACCACGTATCGCCGCGTATTATAGTATACAAAACAAATATAGAGGTAGCGGTGCAGATAAGTACCCCCGGGAGCCGGCAGGCTGTGAACGGGGAGAAAGGCAATCACCGCCGAACGGTTTGTGCCGGCAGGCGCAGCCGTGGGGATGCAGATAAGATCTGTATCACTCCTTCGTTATTGAAGAGGCGCTATTTTACATGAGATCTGACAGGACCGTATGTGTTGAATAGCACATACGGTTTTTCTTTTCTCTGGTCCGCGCCTCCTTCTGATTATGAAGGCGCAGTACCCGCTGCGTTTCCGACAGGCACTCGAATGTGTATCGCCTGACGGTCAGAGGAGGACAATTATTATGAGAAAACAGATGGCAGCAGGAAAAATGATCGCATTAGCCGCGGCTGCGGCAATGTGCGCGGCGGCGATTGCGGGTTGCGGCAGCAGCGGGAGCAAGGACACGTCGGATAAGACGGCAGCCGCAGCAGAAACCGGGGCGGCGGCTTCGGCAGGGACAGAAGCCGCCGCCGCTGCCACAGCGGATCAGGCGGCCGCTGGAAACGGCGTTCTCCGCGTCGGTATGGAATGCAACTACGCGCCGTTCAACTGGACGACGACAACGAAGGGAGAGTTTACGCAGCCTCTGTCCGGCTCGGATTACGCGGACGGGTATGATGTTGTCATCGCGTCCAAACTTGCAGAGGCAGCCGGCATGCAGGTACAGATTGTCAAGCTGGACTGGGATAACCTGATTCTTTCCCTGCAGAATAATCAGATTGACGCCATTATCGCCGGCATGACCGATACGCCCGATCGTGAGAAGGAAGTCAGCTTCACTGCGCCTTATTACACGTCGGAAGAAGTCGTCATTGTCAAGAAAGATGGAAAGTATGCTTCCGCGAAGGACATTCAGGACTTTTCCGGCGCTACCGTACAAGGACAGATGAACACAATCTATGATACTGTCATCGACCAGATCAAGGGCGTCAAGCATCAGCCTGCGGCAGAAACTTTCCCGGCAGCTATTCAGGCACTGCAGTCCGGCGCTGTTGACGGCGTTGTATCCGAGCTGCCTGTCGCGAACGGTGTTGTCGCTGCCAATCCGGACCTTGCAATCGTCCGTTTTGATGAAGGAAAGGGATTTGACGCGGATACTTCCGTTTCGATCGCAGTCCGCAAGGACGATACCGCGCTGAAAGATCAGCTGGAAAAGGGACTTGCCGCGATTTCAACGGACGAGCGCAACCAGCTGATGGAAGCGGCCGTTGAGAGACAGCCTGCGAACAACTGATGGAAGCGGCCGTTGAGAGACAGCCTGCCGGCAACGGATGGAACGGCGTAAGCCAAAGGATGATTCACCATGTTTATTGCCAACTGTATTGAAATACTGACAAAATACGGCTCAAGCCTTTTAATCGGCGTCAGGACATCGCTCCTCGTCGCCTTAACAGGAACGGCCTTCGGCCTTGTTCTCGGCCTGATCGTCGGCGGGTTCCGCGCTGTGAAACTGGATTTTACGGCAGGAGCCGCCGCGCGCTTCTGGAAGAAGCTTTTTGATGTGATCGCGAATGTCTATATCACGGTCTTCCGCGGAACACCGATGATGGTGCAGGCGGTTTTCATTTACTATGCGCTGCTCAATGTGATTCACTGGGATACACTCACGGCCGCGATCGTTGTCATCAGTATCAATACAGGCGCTTACATGGCGGAAATCATCCGCTCGGGCATTCAGGCAGTCGACCCCGGACAGACCGAAGCGTCCAGATCGCTCGGCATGTCCAATGCGCAGACAATGATGACGGTCGTTCTTCCGCAGGCGATCCGCAACGCGTTTCCGGCAATCGGGAACGAGCTGATCGTCAATATCAAGGACTCCTCCGTGCTGATGATCATTTCCATCACGGAACTGATGTTTCAGGCAAAGAGCATCGCGGGCTCCACATACCATTTCACAGAGACATATTTCCTCGAAGCGATGATTTATCTTCTGATGACGTCGGTGGCGAGCATTGTTTTGAATATAATTGAGAAACGTATGAACCGGACGAAGGCTTCTCTGAGCCTGCCGATGAGCGATACGGACCCTTCGAACGCGCCGCTCATCAAAAGAGTGAAGTGAAGGAGGAACATACGATGGCCAAAACAAATACGCTCGTGGAAATCAAAGACATTCATAAGAGCTTCGGCCCGCTGGAAGTGCTGAAGGGCGTCGACTTTTCGGTTTCGGAGGGAGAAGTTGTCTGCCTGATCGGCCGTTCCGGCTCCGGAAAATCGACGCTTCTTCGCTGCATCAACCTGCTCGAGCACGCGGACAGCGGCACGATCAAAGTGTTCGGAGAAGATATCCTTCATACGAAAAACGTCAATGCGTACCGGGCAAAGGTAGGCATGTGCTTCCAGCAGTTCAATCTGTTCAACAACATGAACGTTTTAAAAAACTGCGTGACGCCGCAGATCAAGGTACTTGGCAGATCGAAGAAAGAGGCGCAGGAAACAGCCATGAAGCATCTGCGCGAGGTTGGCATGGAGAGCTTTGCCGACGCGGATGTAAGAACGATCTCCGGCGGCCAGAAACAGCGTGTCGCGATTGCGCGCGCCCTCTGCATGGACCCGAAGCTCATGCTGTTCGACGAGCCGACATCGGCGCTGGATCCGGAGATGGTCGGAGAAGTGCTGAATGTCATGAAAAAGCTCGCGCAGGAAGGGCTTACGATGATTATCGTCACGCACGAGATGAATTTCGCGAGGGATGTTGCGGACCGGGTTGTTTTCATGGATCAGGGGCGCATTGAGGAGGAAGGAACGCCGGAAGAGCTGTTCCTGCATCCTGCGAGCGAACGGACGGCGGCATTTCTGAAAGCTTCCGCCAACAAATAAAAAAGACGGCATAAACCCGTTCCCTCTTTGGAGAAGACTCCGGAGCGGGAACGGGTTTTTAATGGAAAGTGGTTTACAGACGAGATAAAATTTGATATCATAATGATATCAAAACATAATAGTGACAGCCAGCCAAAAGCAGGCCGTCAAATTAATCCGCGATTGGCTCTGCCAAAGGCAGGCCGGAAAGGATGTCATCATGAATGAAAGAATTTTATCTGCCCGTAAAAACGGTATGCTGTTTCTTATTCTGCTGATCGGACTGTACGCGTTGGCTGTCGTGTTGTTTGTGCAGGGAATCCGTCTTGGAAGCGGAGATGAGCCGAGTCTGCCTTTGTTTTTGCCCGGGTTTATCTGGATGTGCGCGGGCTGGTTTCCGTTTTTCGGCCTGAAGGTTTTGAAGCCGAATGAAGCGCTCGTCCTTACGTTGTTCGGCAATTATGTCGGAACACTCAAGGGAGAAGGATTCTATTATGTAAATCCGTTCTGCACGGCGGTGAATCCGGCAGCCGCGACGCGGCTCGGACAGAGCGGCGATGTCGGAGATGAGAACCTCGGAAAGAAAATCCTGATTGCCGGTGGCGCGGAGAAGATGAGCGGATCGTACGTTAATAAGAAGATTTCGCTTAAGGTCATGACGCTCAACAACGCGAGGCAGAAGGTCAACGATGTACTCGGCAATCCGGTGGAAATCGGTGTCGCGGTCATGTGGAAGGTTGACGATACCGCCAAAGCGGTATTCAATGTAGATAATTACAAGGAATACCTGTCCCTGCAGGTGGACACCGCGGTCAGAGACATCGTCAAGATTTATCCGTATGATATGGCGCCCGGAATCGACACAACGGGCGACGGAAAAGCGGATGACGGAAGCCTGCGCGGTTCCACGACGGTCGTTGCAGAGAGAATCCGCAGTATGATCCAGCAGAAGGTTGAGAACGCCGGACTGGAAATACTGGAAGCCAGAATCACATATCTTGCTTATGCTCCCGAAATCGCGTCGGTTATGCTGCAGAGGCAGCAGGCGTCCGCGGTAATTGACGCGCGCAAGATGATTGTCGACGGCGCGGTCGGCATGGTTGAAATGGCTCTCGAACGTCTGAAGGAGAACGGCGTGGTGGATCTCGACGAAGAGAGAAAGGCCGCGATGGTTTCCAATCTCCTTGTGGTACTGTGCGGCAATCATGACGCACAGCCGGTAGTGAACTCCGGAAGTCTGTACTGACGCGCTTTGTCAGCAGAAAGGTGATCATGGCGAAAAAACAAATCCCGCTGCGGCTCAGCGAAAACTTATACAATGCGATCGCCGCATGGGCGGAAGACGACTTCCGTTCCGTGAACGGACAGATCGAATATCTTCTGACGGAATGTGTCAAACAGCGCAGAAAAAACGGTAAATATGTATCTGAAAACCTTGATGAAGAGCCGGAATTTGACATTTCCTGAGAAATAACCAAAAAAGATAAAATTCCTCCTTGACGTATACGAAATCATGAACTATTATTTGTAACAATTCAAAAACGGTATAATAAGCATATGCAAAAGATATCGTTATGCGAATTTCGTATAGTACGAATCGGAGGAGAATGTTATGAAAAACTTTAAGAAGGTTATGGGTGTCATGATGGCATCCGCGATGACTGCTTCCGTTCTTGCAGGCTGCGGCTCATCCAAGAGCGCAGCGACCGCGGACACACAGTCCGCTGCAGCGGGCACGGAGACAGGCGCGGCATCGACAGACAGCGCTGCAGCTGCCGGCGGCACATTCAAGATTGGTACAATCGGACCTCTGACCGGAGATAACGCGGCTTACGGCCTTGCCGTACAGTACGGCGCCGAGATCGCGGTTGACGAGATCAACAAGAACGGCGGTATCAACGGATATCAGGTGGAGTTAAAGAGCGAAGATGACGAGACAGATAACCAGAAGTCGGTCAACGCTTATAATACACTGAAGGACTGGGGCATGCAGTTCCTTGACGGCTCCACAACTTCTGCCTGCTCGATCGCCGTCGCGGATTACACGAAGCAGGACAACATGTTTCAGATCACACCTTCCGGCTCTGCTCCGGACTGTGTGAAGAATGACAACGTATTCCGTGTATGCTTTGCTGATCCGGCACAGGGCACGGCTTCCGCGCAGTACATCGCAGCGCACAAGCTCGGAACAAAGATCGGCATCATCTACGACAGCTCCGATGTTTATTCGAACGGTATCTATCAGGCATTTGTTCAGGAAGCACAGAAGCAGGGCCTGACCGTTGTTTCACAGGAAGCTTTCACGGCAGACAGCAAGACGGATTTCTCCGTACAGCTGCAGAAGGCAAAGGACGGCGGCGCGGATCTCCTGTTCCTGCCGATCTATTATCAGCAGGCAGCGCTGATCTTCCAGCAGGCGGACAAGATGGGCTACAAGCCTCTGTACTTCGGCTGCGACGGCTTTGACGGCATCCTGACAGTCAAGAACTTCGATACGTCTCTTGCTGAGGGCGCTATGCTTCTGACACCTTTCGCTGCGGACGCACAGGATGATCTGACACAGAATTTTGTAAAGGCTTATGAGGCGAAGTACAATCTTACACCGAACCAGTTCGCGGCAGACAGCTACGATGCGATCTACGCGATCAAGGCTGCGGCCGAGAAGGCTGACCTTACACCGGATATGAGCGTTTCCGATATCTGCGACAAGATGAAGGAAGCTATGACACAGATCACACTGAAGGGCCTGACTTCCGAAAAGATGACATGGGAAGCTACCGGCGAACCGAACAAGGAGCCGAAGGCTGTTGTTATCAAGGACGGCAAGTACGTATCCGCACAGTAATTCACACAGATTGCAGTAACCACTCAGGGAGGAATGGAATCATCGTTCCTCCCTTCTGCTGTTTTTACGGAATATCGCAAGGAGAAAGAGCATGAGCTTTTTGACAGCACTGGTCAGCGGACTTAGTCTGGGCAGTATCTATGCCATCATCGCGCTTGGCTACACCATGGTTTATGGCATTGCCAAGATGCTGAATTTTGCGCATGGCGACTTTATTATGGTAGGTTGTTACATTATTTTCACCGTCGCCTCGACCTGGGGCAGTTCTCCGGTGCTGGGCGTGATCGCGGCGATTGTTCTCTGCACACTGCTCGGCGTTGCGACAGAGAGAGTCGCCTACAGACCGCTGCGGCACGCAGCTTCTCCACTTGCCGTTCTGATTACCGCCATCGGCGTATCCTATCTTCTCGAGAATCTGGCGCTCCTGATCTTCGGCGCGGACGCCAAGGCGTTCACGAGCGTCATCCCCTGGAACGGGATCAGTCTTTTTGGCGGCCAGCTCCATATTCAGGGTGTTACAATTGTCACGATTGCCGTCAGCGTTGTTGTTCTGGTCGCTCTGCAGCTGTTCATTCACAGGACCCGCAGCGGTCAGGCTATGCTCGCCGCTTCGCAGGATCAGGGTGCGGCTACTCTGATGGGAATTGATGTCAACCGGACAATTTCTCTTACGTTCGCGATTGGTTCGGGCCTCGCGGCAGTCGCCGGCGCGCTTCTTTGCAGCGCGTATCCCTCGCTCTCTCCTTACACAGGCGCGATGCCCGGCATCAAGGCTTTCGTCGCCGCGGTTCTGGGAGGCATCGGCTCCATTCCCGGCGCCATGATCGGCGGACTTGTTCTGGGAATTATTGAAATTCTCGCCAAAACATACATTTCATCGCAGCTTTCCGACGCGATTGTGTTCGGCATCCTGATTGTCGTGCTTTTGTTCAAACCGACCGGACTTCTCGGCAAGGTCGTACAGGAGAAGGTCTGAGCAGCAGGAGAGGAGACAGATCATGACGAAAGAAAAGAAAAGAACACTGACCACCTACGCGATTGTCATCGCAGCATGGGCAGTCATCGAAATCCTGATGCGGGCAGGCCTTCTGTCCAGCCATCTGCAGGGACTTCTGGTCCCGATGGTCTATTACGCAATTACAGCGGTTGCCCTGAATATCTGCGTCGGCATTCTCGGAGAGCTCTCTCTCGGACACGCGGGCTTTATGTGCGTTGGCGCGTTCTCGAGCGCTTTGTTTTCCCTGCTGACCGCAGATGTCCTGCCGGGCGGCCTGCGTTTTTTCCTTGCCCTTGTGGTCGGAACCGCGGTGACCGCACTCATCGGCTTTCTGATCGGAATTCCGGTACTGCGGCTGAACGGCGACTATCTTGCGATCGTTACGCTGGCATTTGGTGAAATCATCAAGAACCTTCTAAACGCGATTTATCTTGGCGTGGATTCCGCAGGCGTTCATGTATCCATGCAGAATCAGATGGCTCTTGGGCTGCAGCCGGACGGTCAGACACTGATTAACGGTGCCATGGGTGTTACGGGAATTCCGCATGACAGTAACTTCACGCTGTCGGTTGTTCTGCTGCTGCTCGCGTTGTTCATCGCGCAGAACTTGATTCACAGCAAACAGGGCAGGGCGATTATGTCGATCCGGGACAACAGAATTGCCGCGCAGTCGATCGGCATCAACGTCGTCCGCTATAAAATGATGGCGTTTACGATTTCCGCGGCGATTGCCGGCATGGCGGGCGTACTGTTTTCCCACAATATTTCCACGATTCAGGCGACCAGCCAGTATTTCGGATACAATGTTTCGATTCTGATTCTGGTTTATGTCGTCCTCGGCGGCATCGGCAACATCCGCGGATCGGTCATCGCGGCCTGCATTCTGTATCTGCTGCCCGAGCTTTTGCGAGGCCTCAACAAGTACCGGATGCTGATCTATTCGATCGTGCTCATTGTTGTTATGATTGTGAACTGGGCACCGGCGGCAATAGAAAAACGTGAAAAGCTCGCCGCAAAATTCCATCCGGCGAAGAGCACGGAAAAGAAGGAGGCGTAAAGATGGCACTGCTTGAAGTCAATAATCTCTGCATCTCTTTCGGTGGCCTGCGCGCCGTAGACGATTTCCATATCAGTATTGAAAAGGGAGAGCTGCATGGCCTGATCGGCCCGAACGGCGCCGGCAAAACAACGGTTTTCAACCTCCTGACCGGCGTTTACACGCCGAATGAAGGGATCATCCGTCTGGACGGAAAAGACATCACCGGCCATAAAACCATGGAAATCAACCATGACGGCATTGCGAGAACCTTTCAGAACATTCGTCTGTTTCATCAGATGAGCATTCTCGACAATGTCAAAGCGGCGCTGGAAAACCAATATCAATACAGCCTGCTCGAATCTCTGACGCACCTTGGCAGATATGGTAAGGTAGAGAAGGAGATGACTGCGCGGGCGATGGATCTTCTGAAGGTGTTCGGTCTGGACAAGGAACCGGATCTGCTGTCATCGAACCTTCCTTACGGACAGCAGAGAAAGCTCGAGATCGCGAGAGCCATGGCGACGGACCCGAAGCTCCTTCTTCTGGACGAGCCGGCAGCCGGCATGAATCCGAACGAAACCAAGGAGCTGATGGACACCATTGAACTGATCCGCGACAAGTTCGGCATCACAATTCTTCTGATCGAGCACGATATGAAGCTGGTTTCCGGTATCTGCGAGAAACTGACGGTACTCAATTTCGGACGGATTCTGGCGGAGGGCGATACGAAGACTGTTTTATCCAATCCGGAAGTAGTCAAGGCATATCTGGGAGACGAATAATGGGAGCACTGCTTGAAGTTAAGAATCTGAATGTATATTACGGCGTCATTCATGCCCTGAAGGATGTCTCGTTTCATGTTAACAAGGGGGAGGTTGTCGCTCTGATCGGCGCGAACGGTGCCGGCAAAACAACGACACTCCACACGCTTTCCGGCCTGCTGCGGCCGCAGAGCGGCAGTATTCTTTATCAGGATAAGGAAATCGCGCGAATGCCAGGACACAAAATTGTATCAATGGGCATGGCGCAGGTTCCCGAGGGGAGACGTGTTTTTGCGGATCTGACAGTCGAACAGAACCTTCGTCTGGGTGCTTTTACAAGAAAAGACAAAAACGAAATAGAAGAAACGATTTCGATGGTCTACGAACGCTTCCCGCGGCTGAAGGAAAGACAGAAGCAGGTTTCCGGCACGCTCTCCGGCGGCGAGCAGCAGATGCTGGCGATGGGAAGAGCGCTGATGTCGCATCCGGATATTATTCTGATGGATGAGCCGTCGATGGGCCTTTCGCCGATCATGGTCGGAGAGATTTTCAATATCATTGAAAAGGTGCACGCGGACGGGACAACTGTACTTCTGGTAGAGCAGAACGCAAAAAAAGCGCTTAAGGTTGCTGACAGAGCCTATGTTCTGGAGACCGGAAGGATTACAATGGAAGGGAAGGCTTCGGATCTCCTGCATGATGAGGCGATTCAGAAAGCCTATCTCGGAGAATAAAAGACGCGCCGGTGCTCCCGCGGGAGGATACTCTTTCCGGGTGCAGCTGCGCGGCGGCAGGGGGAAAGATGAAGAATATCGTGATCACCATTGCCCGTCAGTATGGCTCCGGCGGACGGACTGTCGGAAATATGCTGGCGGAGAGACTTGGCATCCACTATTATGACAAGGAGCTGATGAAGCTCGCGGCAGAGGAGAGCGGCATTTCCGAGCGCATGTTCGTAAAGGCCGATGAGAATGTAAAGACGCTCAGCCCGCTTGCGAGAATCGCGAAGAACGTATACTCCGGACAGCTTCTTTCACCGGACAACAGAGATTTCACGTCGGAGGAGAACCTGTTCAATTATCAGGCGGAGATCATCAAGAAACTGGCGCAGACAGAGTCGTGTGTGATTGTCGGCCGCTGCGCGGACTATATTTTGAAGGACTGCGATCATTCTGTGCGTTGTTTTGTCCATGCGCCGATGGATTTTCTGATGGAGCAGGCGGCTAAGAAGCAGCCGATGCGCGGGAAAGAGCTCGAGAAATTCATTGAGCAGACCGACCGTCACAGGGCCGCGTATTATGAGTATCATACCGGCCAGACTTGGTATGATGCGCGAAATTATGACCTTTGTCTGGATTCTTCAAGGCTTGGCTTTGAAGGAACCGTGGAGGAGATCATCGCGTATGCAAAGGTGCGGTTCGGGCAGGACTGTTTCGGGAAGACGGCGGAGTAACCACTTGTATATTGAAACAGGGTGTATCAGCGGTTCTTTAATCGGCGAAGCAGGATAACAATCAGTGCATAGAAGATAAAACCGGCTGCGGCGCCTGCCCCGGCACCAGCAAAATTATACCAGCGATTTTGCATACTCGCGGGCAGGAGACTTTCACTTCCGCCGACCAGAGGCAGATGGCTTTCATATGTCGCGCCAAGAAAACTTCCGGCTGCGGCAAAGACGAGCAGGAGCACTACCCCATATGGCAGATACTCATAAAAAACATCCTGGTAACTGAATTGAAGAGTATTTGAATCAGATTCTACATGACTTTTCATGCTTATACCTCTTACAGTAAAAGTGTGACTGCAGCATTCGAAATGAATTGCTGCAGTTTTTTATTTATTCCGCATCCCAACGTATTATGTTAAATGCTCCGTCTGCTGCGAGAAGTTCGGTTTTTCCTTTGATTTCTTTGACTGATAGCTCCGAGGGGATGTAGAGGATGACGGGACCGGCAGCTGTTTTCCCTGCGATATCTGCCTTTGTCAGCCCATGAGAACGATAGTCGTCTGCAGTGATCTTCTTGAACTCAGCATAGCGGGAAACATCCAGCAGAAGATTAGACAGCAGATTATCCTGCTTTTCTTCTATGTAAATGCAGGCACTGGCAGCATACCTGTCCGGAATCATATGAAAAACTTCTGACTGCCGGAAAGCGGCAGAACGGGAACAGATATTATCCCGGACAGAGGAAGTCCCTAGGATGACAACGATGATAAAGAGAGAAACAAGCACGCCATTGAAAGTGCTGGCCCCGGGAGATGCCTTGGATTTTTTGTCCTCCACGCTGTTCATTAAAAAGAGACGGTCAGACACGCTTTGTCCAAGAAATGCTGCCACTGCGCTCAAACAGATCAGGAATGGCAGATACATACCGGTTTCGTAATACCAGTTACCGCCATCCAGTGTAAAGATTACAACGGAATATAAAACTCCGGTGAGGAATATTCCGGCGAGATATTTTTGGTAATCTGCGCAGAGACGGCTTCCCGCTTCTGAAATTGACTGTGAACCGCTTTTCTGTTTTGCCACATCAATAACCTTCACTGCTGCTGCGATGACTCCGAAAACAATCAGCATTCTTACAAAATGACCGTTGAACGCAGCTTTATTGACAAAAGAAATGTATTCTTTCATGCCTTGCAGTGACCAGCCCTGCACATTGGTATGTTTGTCCATCTGATTGTACAGAATGTGCCAGACGACCCAGGGGAACAGGATGACTGACATGCAGATACCGCTGATTCCGGCGCAGATATAATTGATCAGTCTCAGAAGCCGGTGCTTTCTGATGAGGATGACTGCAGTTATCAGGGAAGCAAAGAAAGCATATACATAGAAATAATAGTGCGTCTGCGTTCCGAGAAAAACACAGACAGTCATCAGAATATAATCGGATTTTCGCAAAACATTCCTTGTCTGGAATGACAGCTGGAGATACTGGTACCAGAGTGTCATGAACGCAAGCAAGGTGTACATTCTCGGCAGCGTATAAAGATCGAGAAATGCGGAGATCAGCGACATACCGGCGATGGGGATGAGAGCAAAAGCCCCGGCGTGATAGAGTTTCCGGGACAGCAGAATCAAGACAGTGTCAATCCCGAGCATACCGAACAGGTTGATTACAAGTGCGTACTGCACCGAATAGGTTTCGGGGAAAAACGAGCAGATTGTGTGAACCAGAGAGTAGTACAGGAGAGGGTGGTTATCCAGTCGCTGATGGAAATAGACAGCACTATAATCAAACCTGTCAGCAGTTTCGACCATATAATTGCTGCGAAGAAATTCTCCGGAGAGCCAGCCGTTCTCACCAAGAGGAAAACGCTTGTACATATGATCAATATAGTTGTAGCTATAAGGTGTATTCGACAATGTAAAGGTGAAGATGCCGTCATTGTTATTTACGACGGTTTTCTGCACATGAAATACAAGCAGAATCTGTAAGGCTATGACGATAGCGAGTATTGCTGCAGATATTTTGCGGCTGGTCAGTTTGCGGGTATTCAAGTTCGGGACCTCTATTGTATGTCTTCGGAAAAATGAATTTTATATTACTATATCATAGAACCGCGCGCAGCCTCACCCGAACGGATTCCAGAACCGGTTCCCGTCCGCAAACGTCAGCACCAGCGCTGCCACGCAGAACACAACCGTGAACACAATCACCAGATAATCTGCAAGACGCAGATCCTTATGCGCGTACCAGGTTCTCTTTTTCTTCTTGCCGAAGCCGCGCAGCTCCATGGCATTGCTCACGACATCAATCCGCTCCATGGTTGAGAACAATAGCGGAAAGATGATGCTCGAGGTACGCCGGATTCTGTCTGTGAGCTTCGCCTTTGCACTCATTTCGATGCCGCGCGCTTCCTGTGCGTTTTTGATCTTATGATATTCATCCTGAATATCCGGGATATAGCGCAGCGCGATCGCCACCGAATACGCAATCGAATACGGAATACCGACGCCGTTCATGGACGCGGCGAATTCCGAAGGATCTGTCGTCACCATAAAGATGAAGATCGCCGGCGTCACCGTGAAATATTTGATGACGACATTAAACAGATAGAAAAGCTCTTCCCGCGTCAGCGCATGGCCGGGGAGGAATGGGGCGAGAATAGTTTTGCTCCCGTAAATTGCGCAGCCCTGATACGGAGACATTATGAAAATCGCGATGACGTTCAGGACCATGAAAAACATCACCAGCTTGAACACCGTACTGACCTGCTTCCACTCGGTTTTCGAGATCACAAAGATTGTAAGACTGATAATAATCATCGCGATCAGCACTCTTGTGTCGTAGGTCAGCGCGCTTGTAATACACCAGAGCAGGAAAAACAAAAGCTTCGTGACACCGGACAGACGGTGAATCCAGGTGTCCTTTTCTTTAAATGACAGGAGACGATTCATTTCTCTGCTCCTTCCGCGCGTTCGTAATCGATGAAACGTTCCGCAAATTCATCCGGTTTCAGGCCGCATTTTACTGCCAGATCATACAAAGATGTCTTTTTAAGATAGGCGCGGTCCGCAGCCTTCTCGTCGGTCAGTACCTTTGCGGGGGTGGAATCCATAATCAGCTGACCGTCCGCGAGGACGATCGCCCTGTCGGTATATTCGAGCATCAGATGCATGTCATGCGTGATCATGAGGATGGTCAGGCCGAGCTGCTCGTTCAGCTGCTTTAAAAACTCCATGATGCCGGTATAATGACGATAATCCTGACCGGCCGTCGGTTCATCCAGAATCAGAATTTCAGGGTGCATGACGAGAATCGACGCAATGGAAACGCGCTTTTTCTGTCCGAAGCTGAGGGCATTTACCGGCCAGTTCCGCATCGGATACAGGCCGCAGATTTTGAGTGTCTCGTTCACACGCTCTGTTATCTCCGACTGCGGTACGCCGCGGACAGCAAGCCCGAGTCCTGCTTCCTCGGAAATCATGGCCTTACTGATCATCTGATTGGGGCTTTGCATGACAAAACCGATCTTTTCCCCTCGTTCCTTAATGGAGAGAGGAGATATGTCCTGCCCGTTCAGAAGAATTTCGCCTCGGTCCGGCTTATGAAAACCGCAGATCAGCGAGGCGGTTGTGGATTTGCCGGCGCCGTTTTTACCGACAATACTGACCATTTCTCCCTTGCGGATCATGAACGAGATATCGTTCAGCACAGGCTCGCCCGGCTGATAGGAAAAACTGATACCGCGAAGCTCGAGAGCCGCCGGATTTGTATTTGTCCGGACAGGCAGGGGAGCCGCGTGGAACCAGTTTTGCACCTGCTGCGTATAACGATCCACACGCATCGTCTCGATATGCTGCGGATGATCTTCGGGTGCGAGGCGGCAGCCGGCGTGTTTGAGCGCGGCAATATACAGAGGCTCCCGGACGCCGTGCGAAGGCAGGATGTCCGTGCAGAGCAGTTCGTCCGGACGCATGTCCGCGGCGATCCGCCCCTCGCTCATGACGATGATCCGGTCCACATCCTTATACAGAACATCTTCCACACGATGCTCGATGATCACAACCGTCACATTTTGGGATTTCCGGATGTCATCGATGAGGGCAATCGTATGTTTGCCGGTCGCGGGATCAAGGTTTGCGAGCGGCTCGTCAAAAAGAAGTACTTTTACATCGTCGACGAGAACCCCGCCGAGCGAAACGCGCTGTTTCTGTCCGCCCGAGAGCTCGGAAGGCGAGTGGCGGAGAAAGTTTTTCATATCGACAATGTCCGCGACGCGGTCCACCTTACGGAACATTTCATCCTGCGCGACCGCGTCATTTTCAAGAGCGAACGCGAGATCCTCTGCTACGGTAAGGCCGATGAACTGCCCGTCCGTGTCCTGCAAAACAGTTCCGACAACCTTCGACATGCCAAAGACGCCCGCCTCTTTGGGATCAAGGCCGCCTACCCGGAGGGTCCCCTGCGTTTCCCCCGCGAAAGAACATGGAATCAATGCGTTTATACAGTGCGCGAGCGTCGATTTTCCGCAGCCCGAAGGGCCGGTGATCAGGATTTTTTCACCGGGATAAATCTTCAGATTGATATCGGTGAGTGTCGGCTCTTTCTGCGAGCGGTATTTGAAAGAATAGTGGCTGAACTCGATGATCGGTTCCAAAGCGTGCGCCTTTCTGCTGAGAGTCTTTATTGGCAATAGTCAAATCATACCATATCCGCGGCAGAATTGGACAGTCTGCTGAATTTATCCGTAGCCTTCGGTACCGGAAAATGTTATCCTTTGGAATGTAACAGTTTCTTATCTTATGAGTGAGAGGAGTAAAGGAAATGAACAAGAAATTCGGCATTAAGGAAGTCGTCGCGATGGGCATTGGCACCGCGCTGTTTGTTGTGCTGACAGAAGTACAAATTCCGATCGGAATTCCGAACACATCCCTGCAGCCTCGTATGGCGGTTCTGGCGTTCCTGTCCGCAATTTTCGGACCGCTTGTCGGCGCGGTCATCGGCCTTTTGGGACACGCACTCGGCGATGCACTGTTCTATGGAAGCGTATGGTGGAGCTGGGTATTCCCGGAAGCGGTTGTCGGTATCGCGATCGGCGCATTTGCCAAGAAGTTCGCTGTTCGCGAGGGCGGTTTTGACAAGAAAAACATTGTGCTCTTCAACGTAGTGCAGGTAATCGCAAATGCACTCGCATGGATTCTGTGCGCGCCGGTGCTCGATATCCTCGTATACGCGGAACCTGCGAACAAGGTCTTTATTCAGGGCATTTTTGCTTTCCTCGGCAATATCATTATTATCGGCGTACTTGGATCACTCCTTCTTGCCGCGTATTCAAAGATGGCGGGCAAGAGCTCATCTCTTTCCAAAGAGGACTGACACCTCCCTGCGGAAGCGCTTGACTTTTGGATTCACCTGAGTTAGTCTATACTAACAAGTGAAGAAAGGAGTCACGCGTTATGCTTGCCAATATAATTATCATTGCCATTCTCGTCAGTCTTGTCACACTTGCAATCCGGAAGATTGTGAGAGACAAAAAGACCGGCGCCGGTTCCTGCGGCTGTGGCTGCAGCAGCTGCCCTTCACACAGCTGCTGCCATCCGTCCGAAATTCCGGAGAGATTCAAATTGAAGAAATAGTTTTACAGCGGGCGGTTCCTTCGGGAGCCGTCTGTTTTTACGTGGCCTTAACATCCATCCGGTGCCGCGTCTCTTGCCCGTGTGTTACAATAAGACAGATGAACAGAGAGTGAATAGAACCGGAAGGAAGAGACGATGGACGAAAACAGGTATCCTTTATTCAACAAAGTCAGACATGATCCGGATGTCCGAAGGAGCCGCGGCCTATCTGCAGATGGAGTTTCATCTGATTATTAACGAGCAGACATTGTTTTGACAGGCGGACATTGATTTAACGGGCAGAGGCACCTGCCCGCACCGGGCAGAAGTGCCAGGCACTGCAAAATCTGGAGGACACCGCATGATCCGGATCGCGATTGTAGAAGATGAGCAGCTGTACGCGGACCAGCTGGCAGAATATATGGACCGCTTCATGAAGGAAACCGGCGAACAGATCCGGCTGACCTTTTTCCACGACGGAGAAGATATTGCGGTTTCGTATAAGCCGGAGTATGACATCATTCTGATGGACATTCAGATGCAGTTCATGGACGGGATGACAGCGGCCGAAAAGATCAGAGCGCTCGATCAGAAGGTCATCATCATGTTTATCACCAATATGATGCAATACGCGATCCGGGGCTATCAGGTGGACGCTCTTGATTATATCGTGAAGCCGGTCTCATATTTCTCGTTCGCGCAGAAGCTGCAGCGGGCAATCAACCGCCTTCCGAAAGATGATGTGCATGCTGTGACGGTGAACAGCGCGGCCGGCGTATACCGGATCATCGCAGAAGATATCTACTATATTGAAAGTGAAGGGCACAGCCTGATTTTTCACACAAAAGGCGGAGACTACAGGGAGCGCGGGAAGATGCAGGACCGTGAGGAGGAGCTTGCGCCGGTTGGCTTTTTCCGCAGCAACAAAGGCTATCTCGTCAATCTGGACGCGGTGGACGGCGTGCAGGACGGATGCCGTCTGGTGCACGGGCAGAAGCTTCTGATCGCGCGGGCCAGAAAGAACGAATTTCTGACAGCGCTCGCGCAGCATATGGGGTGAATATATGCAAAACAGAACCGGAGGAACAATCCCATGAATTCGGCAGAAATCTATACCGATATACCGAGATTATATACGGCGATCGCCGAGTGCGCGGCCTGTCTTTTATATTGCGTGGTTCTGCCGAGAAAGAAAAGGAAGCCGCTTGTGTTTATCGCGGCGACGGCATTCTTTTTTGCTGCGGATGCCTTCTGGCTGATCCTGACCGATGATGTGCCGGACGTTTTCTGGATTCCCTGTATGTTCGCGGCAATGGGACTGATGCTTCTGTACCTGCGTTACATGCTCGAGGGCGATTCCCGGAGCATTGTTTACACAATGCTGAAAGCGCTTCTGATCGCGGAATTCATGGCGTCGCTGGAATGGCAGATCGACTGCTTCTTCCGGGAAGTTTCGGGGCTTCCGCGCGCTGCGGGAGCTGTATTTGTTCCTGTGATTTATCTTCTTGTTTCCTATATCGCCTTCCTTTTCGAAAAGCAGATGCATCAGGGAGACTTTCTGATCGAGATCGGGCCGCAGGATCTTGTGATGACCATGCTGATTGTGCTGCTCTCCTTCTTTGCGAGCAATCTGTCATTCCTTGATATCCAGACGCCGTTCAGCGGGAACTTCCGTCCGGATATTTTCAATATCCGAACGCTCGTGGATCTGACCGGGCTCGCGTTTGTTTTTGCGTATCAAAGTCATGTATATGAAGCGGCGGCGGAAAGAGAACTGATGAACATCAACGCGATGCTCAAAGCCCAGTACGAACATTACCGCAACTATCAGGAGAGCATCGATCTGATCAATTACAAATATCATGATTTGAAGCACCAGCTGGCAGGCCTGCGCGCCGAAGCCGATCCCGAGAAACGGGCTGCGTGGATCGACGCGATGAGCAAGGAGCTGCAGGCTTACAAGCCGGAGACGCAGACGGGAAACCGGGTTCTGGACGGCATCCTCGACCAGAAAATGCCGCTTATTCGCAACAACAAGATCAAGTTCACCTGCGTCGCCGACGGAAAGCTGCTGGATTTCATGCATGTGACGGATATCTGCACGATCTTCGGAAACGCGCTCGACAACGCGATCGAGAGCGTGGTTACGCAGGAGGATCCGGAAAAACGGCTGATTCACATGACGATTGCGCCGAGAAAAAAGTTCGTCTACATCGAGGTGGACGATTACTGCGATCACGAGGTGCGCTTCCGCGGCGGACAGCCGGTGACCAGTAAGCAGGACAGGGAAAATCACGGCTTCGGCGTCAAGAGCATCTCTTATACGGCGCAGAAATATGGCGGCAGCGTCAGTTTTGCCCTGCACAACAACTTCTTCGAAATGAAGCTGCTGATTCCGGTACCGGAGGCCGCGCAGGAATAATATTTACGGGAAGACGGATATCCCTTGAAACCATTCATGACAGAAATCGTACTGTTCGTGTCATGTATGGTTCCAAGGGATATTTTTTGTTTATACTGCACGATGAAACCTGAGAGTTATGTGTTTTTTGCACGGAACGGCGAGTGAGGAGACGTATATGAAGCATGCGGATATCATCAGCAGAATGACTGCCGAAGAAAAAGCAGCGTTTCTATCGGGAAAGAGTGAATGGGAGTCCTGGAACTTTGACCGGCTGGGGATTCCTTCGATTTTTATGTCGGACGGTCCGAGCGGCATCCGCAAGCAGGCAGGTGAAGGCGATCATCTGGGGCTGAATCCGTCGGTACCTGCGACTTGTTTTCCCTCCTCTGCGACGGTCTGCAACAGCTGGGATGAAGACCTCGCACAGCAGGTCGGAGAGGGGCTTGGAAAAGAGGCCATGGCCGAAGGTGTCAATGTGCTTCTGGGCCCCGGAATGAACATCAAGCGCAACCCTCTGTGCGGAAGAAACTTCGAGTATTTCTCGGAAGATCCGTATCTGACCGGCAAAATGGCAGCTGCCGAAATCCGCGGCATCCAGTCGGAAGGCGTTTCCGCCTGCTGCAAACACTTTGCAGTGAATTCGCAGGAGACACGCCGTATGGCGATGAATTCTGTTCTGGATGAAAGAACGCTTCGGGAGATTTATCTGACAGCGTTCGAGATCGCGGTGAAGGAAAGCCATCCGATGTCCGTGATGTCCAGTTACAACGAGGTAAACGGTGTATACGCGAACGAGAACCGGCATCTTCTGATGGACATCCTCCGGAAAGGGTGGGGATTTGACGGCTATGTGGTAACGGACTGGGGCGCTTCGAACGACCACGCGCTAGGCGTTAAGAACGGCTCGAATCTGGAAATGCCCAACCCCGGCCTTGACTCCGCGCGGGAGCTTCTTGCCGCCGTGGAATCCGGAAAGATTTCGCAAAGTGACATTGACGAGCGCGTCGATGAGCTGCTGGACGTTGTGATCCGGCTTTCGGAGAGCGCGGACAAATTTAATAAAGAGAAACGGGCATCTCTCGATAAAGAGGCGCTGCACAAGGGCAATCACGAGCTCGCAAGGCGCGCCGCACAGGAGAGCATCGTCCTTCTGAAAAATGAAGACAGGATTCTTCCGCTTGCCGGCGGCACAAGAGTCGCGGTAATCGGCGATTTCGCTTTTGAGCCCAGATATCAGGGCGCCGGGTCTTCCATGGTCAACGCGACGCATGTGGAGTCCGTCAAGGAAGTGATCGGAAATTACGATCTGCAGATCGCGGGGATGGCAAGAGGCTATAAGCGCGACGGAACCGAAGACATCAACATGACGCAGGAAGCGATTACGCTTGCGAAAAATGCGGATGTCGTGCTGGTTTTCTTCGGGCTGAACGAGCAGTCCGAATCCGAAGGACTTGACAGAACACATCTTCGGATTCCGCAGAATCAGATCGCTCTGATGCAGGAAATTCATAAGGTCAATGAGAACACGGTCGGCATCATCAGCGCGGGCTCCGCGATCGAGATGCCCTGGCACCACCACTTCAAAGGCCTGCTGCACGGATACCTTTCGGGACAGGCGGGGGCTTCTGCGGTCATGGATGTTTTGACCGGAAAGATCAATCCTTCCGGAAAGCTTGCCGAGACCATCCTCAAGAAGTACGAGGATACACCTTCGTACCCGTATTATCCGGCGGTCGAGCGCAGCTCCGAGTACCGCGAGGCCATTTATGTCGGCTACCGCTACTATGAGAGCGCGGACGTTCCGGTGGTTTATCCGTTCGGTTTCGGCCTTTCGTATACGACATTCCGTTATACGGATCTTGCGGTTACGGATCAGGGCGTGACTTTCAAGCTGAAAAACACAGGCAGATACGACGGCGCCGAAGTCGCGCAGCTCTATGTCGGCATGCGGGATGCGAGAGTTTTCCGGGCAAAGAGAGAGCTCAAGGGCTTCCGCAAGGTGTTCCTTAAAGCCGGCGAAGAGAAGACGGTTACGATCCCGTTTGACGACAAAACATTCCGTTTCTGGAACATCCGCACAAACCGCTGGGAAATCGAGGGCGGCACATACATGATCAGCATCGGCTGCAATTCAAGGCAGATCCTATTAAGCGCGGATCTTGTGAAGGAGGGAACAATGCGGGAGCTTCCGTACGATGCGGACAAGATTGTTCCTTACTATACGGCGGATGTTTCCAAGATCAGCGACGCGGAGTTTGCACAGGTTTTGGGGCACGCGGTTCCTTCCGGCGCATGGAATCATGACAGTATCGGCATCAACGACGCGCTCTGCCAGATGTATTACGCAAAGAGCGGCCTTGCGAGAAAAATTTACAAGGTACTTGACAACAAGCTCAGGAAATCGCAGGAAGCCGGCGGCGTGCCGGATCTGAACACCATGTTCCAGTACAACATGCCGTTCCGGGCGATCGCGAAGATGACAGGCGGCATGGTTTCGATGTCCATGGTGGAGAGCATTGTCCTCATGGTAAACGGCCATTTCTTCCGGGGACTTGGCGGTGTAATCGGAGGATTTTTCAAAAACAGCAGCGAGAACAGGAAATACCTGCGCAAGATCAGCGGTAAGGAGGACAAATAAATGCTTAAGAATTTCACGAAGGAACATCCGGACCTCTGGCAGTTCATTATGTTCAATCTTCTTTCGAACATTTCGACGATCACCCGTTTCGTCCTGACATGGGTCGGTACAGCGCTTTTTGTATCAGCCATGCAGCTGACATCGCCGTTCAAGCTGGCGATTTTCGATTATACAACGGAAGGCTCCCACGGACTCGGTGGCTTTCTGACATTCCTGGTCGCGGAAGTCATGGCGCAGGTCGTCAACTTCTTCGTCCAGAAGAACTGGGTTTTCAAATCGAATGCCGATTTCGGAAAATCCGCGCCTAAATATGCCGTTCTTGCAGTTCTGATCGTTGTCGTCAATCTGGTGCTGCCCGGATACGTAACGAACTTCTGCATTAACACACTGGGACTTGGCTCCGGCCTTGCGGCAACGATCGCTTCGGTCGTCAATACGCTGCTTGCGGTTGTCGTCAGCTTCCCGCTGCTAAAGTTCTGGATCATGCCTTCGGATAAGCCGAAGCAGTAAAGGAAAAGGGGAGGAAGAAACAATGTTAGCAATTAACTGGGATGACGTCATAAAAGTATTGACGTCCATGCGTCCGCATCTGATTGCCATCGGTGTCATCCTTGCTCTGGCGATCATTATCAGCATCGCCGTGATCAAGATGCAGAAGCCGAAGAAGAAGCTGACGCGCAGCATTACCTGGACCGCGGCTCTTGTCGCGATCGTAACCACGATCAATATGATCTGCACAGGTCCTATGAGCACGATGCTTTCGCTCGTGACCGGCAGAGGAACTATTACGGAGGATACTTCCAAGTCCGCGCAGGATCTGGCGGTACAGATCGGCGAGGAGGGTATCGCTCTTCTGCAGAATGATGACAAGCAGCTTCCTCTTGCGTCCGGCAGCAAGCTGAACGTATTCGGCTGGGCTTCGATCAATCCGATCCTCGGCGGCGCAGGCTCCGGCTCTCTGAACGATGCGTACGCGACGGTCGGCATTCTGCAGAGTCTGAAAGACGCAGGCATTGAAACCAACGAAGAGCTGACCAAGTTCTACACGGATTATAAAGCAGACCGTCCGGTCGTAGGCATGTGGGCACAGGACTGGACCCTGCCGGAACCGAACGTTTCCAAGTATTCCGATGATCTTATGAAGAACGCGAAGAGCTTTTCCGACACCGCGATGATCGTTATCTCCAGATCCGGCGGCGAAGGCGCGGATCTTCCGAATGACATGACAGCGGTTGTGGACGGCTCTTACAGTGACGGCACAACCTACAGGGCAGCAACCTACGACGATACACTCAATGACGGCAATGACTGGAACAAGGGCGATACGTACCTTGAGCTGGACAACCGTGAAAAAGAGATGGTCGATCTTGTCTGCAAGAACTTTGACAAGGTTATCCTCGTTTACAACGGCGCCAATGCTTTCGAACTTGGCTTCGTAAAAGATCATCCGCAGATCAAGTCCGTGCTCTGGGCAGCAGGCATGGGACATGTCGGCATGACAGCCCTTGGCAAAATTGTTACCGGCGAAGTAAACCCGTCCGCGAGAACGATCGACACCTATGTTTATGATCTTACAAAGACACCCTGGTGGAACAACTTCGGCGACTTCAACTACACCAATATGGATGAGTTCAATGTCCCCGGCAAGTCGTTTGCGACAGGCGAAGATACACTGGCAGTTCCGAGCTTCATCAACTATACGGAAGGCATCTATGTAGGATACAAGTTCTACGAGACAGCAGCGCAGGAAGGCCTCATCAAGTATGACGATGTTGTGCAGTATCCGTTCGGCTACGGTCTTTCCTACACGACCTTCGAGCAGAAGATGGGAGATATCACCGAGAAGGACGGTGTTCTGTCCTTCGATGTAACGGTTACGAACACCGGAGATGTTGCCGGCAAGGATGTCGTAGAGGTTTATGACAATCCTCCGTACAAGAACGGCGGCATTGAGAAGGCTTCCGCGAACCTCGTAGCCTTCGACAAAACAGACCTGCTCGATCCCGGCGCTTCCCAGAAGCTGACAATCAGCATCAATGTGGAAGACCTTGCTTCTTATGATTATCAGAACGCGAAGGCATATGTCCTCGAAGCAGGTGATTATGTCCTTTCGATCAACAGGGATTCTCATAACGTTATTGATTCGAAGACCTATAAGGTTAAGACAACGGTAACGTACGACGGAGACAACAAGCGTTCCTCCGATAAAGTAACCGCAACCAACCAGTTCGATTACGCGGAAGGCGACCTTACTTACCTTTCGAGAAAAGACGGCTTCGCGAACTATGAGGAAGCAACGGCAGCTCCTACAAACTTCGAGATGCCCGAAGACCAGAAGAAGACCTTCTATAACATCAGCAATTACCTGACGGCAGAAGTTACGGCGCAGGATGAAGATCCGGATGCTGCGGCAATCACAACCGGCGCAAAGAACGGCCTCAAGCTCAAAGACATGCGCGGTCTTGAGAAAGACGATCCGAAGTGGGATCAGTTCATGGATCAGCTTACGCTGGATGAAATGAACGCGATCATTTCTCTTGGCGGCTATCAGACGAACAGCGTTGACGCGATCGGCAAAGTACGCACGAATGACTGCGATGGCCCCGCTTCGATCAACAACAACTTCACGAAGGTCGGCTCGATCGGCTTCCCGGTAGGCGTTGTTATCGCGGCAACATGGAATACGGATCTGGCACACGCTTTCGGCGATTCCATCGGCAAGATGGCGAATGAAATGGATGTATCCGGCTGGTACGCTCCGGCGATGAACATCCACAGAACTGCTTTTGCGGGACGTAACTTCGAGTACTATTCGGAAGACGGCTTCCTTTCCGGCGCGATTGCGGCAGACGCAATCAAAGGCGCGGCAGAGAACGGCGTATACTCCTACATGAAGCATTTCGCTTTAAACGATCAGGAAGGCAACCGCTGCGATATGCTCTGCACATGGGCTGACGAGCAGGCAATCCGTGAGATTTATCTCAAGCCTTTCGAAATGTCCGTAAAAGAAGGACACGCGCAGGCAGCCATGAGCTCCTTCAACTACATCGGAAACCGCTGGGCAGGCGGCAGCAAGTCGCTGCTTGAGAATGTGCTTCGCGATGAGTGGGGATTTGACGGATTTGTAGAAACCGACTACTTCGGCGTATACGGATACATGAGCTCCGATCAGGCGATCCGCAACGGCACGGATCTGATGCTGGTTAACTATCCGACACAGACCAACAACGTGCAGTTCCGTGACACAAACGGCGCGCAGCAGGCTATGAGAACCGCAACAAAGAACATTCTTTATGTTGTAGTGAACAGCCGCGCATACGATCCTGCAAACCTGAATATGGGCATGCCCGTATGGAAGATTATCATGATCATCGCGGATATCGTGATCGGCGCACTGCTGGCACTCAAGCTTGTACTTGCGCTTCGCAGATACAAGAAGGATTCCGTAGCGTTCAAGGCGGAGCAGGCTGCGGCTGCAGCGGCGGCACCGGCAGCAGAAACCACAGCGGAAGCTACGGCTGATGCTTCGACGGCACAGGCAGCTTCGGAAGCGCGCAAGGCGGTTGAAGAGAATAAGTAATTCTGGAAATAACACAAACCGGAGATGATCCGGCGAGAACAAAGGGGAGCCCCGGAGACGGGGCTCCCCTTTGAGTTTGGAGAGGCGGGGAGATATGTGGGTTTTGTGGTGCAGGTGCCTGCGGGCGGAGGGTCTGAAGCTGCGAGGCAGAGCACTATGCTATCGCCGTTGGTGGCATGGTAGTTAAATCAAGTATGGAAGTAGCTTGTTCTGTGCTCGAATTCCATCTGTAGGGTGAAAATTGGTGGCAGAGACTGATGTGCATTCCGGCATGGCGACGCAAATTCCTTCTGTGAGAAGAAAATTAGTGCCAGGGACTATCATATATTCATGCTAACAGCCATCCACACATCAAATTTGAGCTGTAGAAGGACGCAGACTTCCTTCTGTAATTGTTTTTCGAGATCCGGTAGGAATTTATCATGAAAGCAGGATAGAGAAGAGAAATCTTAGTATCCTCTGGATGGCAGAATTGTTATACAGAAGGAATTTTCCACGCAGACGCTGTTTCGCAAAGCATTCCGCAAATGAAAATCTGCCTGAAGATGGACAATTCCTCAAATAGAGACGCATTTCGGAGAAAGAGAGCCGACTGGCCTGTCATCTGAACAAGATTTTTCTCGTATAGGAGGAATAGCCGGCCACCGCGCCGCAGCGAAGGTAACAACCCGGCACCTATGGGCGGAGGATCTAAGGCAGCGAGGCTGCATCACCGGGCATTTGTCTAGGCACCGGCAGAGCATTGGCCGGACATCGGCCAGGCTTTCATGCAATACGCCGTCACTGCATCCTCTTGCATGAAAATTTCAAGACATTTCTATCACACGTCGCGGTATTGCCTAAATTCGGCCCAAATTTAGGCAATACGTTCCGTGCCTTGTCAAACGTCTTGAATTCTCCAGGCAAATTCCGGAACAATGCCGCTATTGCATAGGGCAGGATGCCTCGTCGCCAACACAGCGTTGCAAGCGTGCAAGCAGCCCGCCGCGGCAACACAATTATTTCTACGGTTCGCCGGCAAGCTCCTGAAATTCCTCACTTCCGGTATCCGACCAGTCTTTCTTGCCACTCGCGGCAATCGCCCCGGTGTTGTAATCATAGGCATACATGTCCTGCATGGTGGCATCCGTGAGAGAGTAACTTCCGTCGTCAGCTACCGGCGTCTCGAATAACACATACAAGCCGCACTTATTATTCGCGGAGTCGCGGTCATAGATCAGGTAAGTCAGAGAACCGGACTCCTCCTTGAGAATGACATAGGAATTTCCCTTCGCATTGTAATCCATCTTAAAATTATCAGACTGGAAATATTTGTCATGGATTGCCTGATAACCTTTGTCTATGAACGCTTCTTCCGGGTCACCAGTGTCGTACCCGGCATCCGTCTCTCCGGAATTGCTGTTATCTGCCGTCCGCTCTGCATCGCTATTGTCATCGGTTAAAGCCGTATCCGAAGTGCCGGCCGCATCCGTCGCAGTGCCGGAGTTATTATCAGACATCACACCGGAAGTCTGCCGGCCTGTGTCAGGGTAAGCGGCAGCCTGCTTCTGCGCCTCTGCCTTCAGCCAGTCTTCCCGGCTGATTCCGGGATCAGTATCCATCAGATCGGACATCGGACGAAGCTCCTGCAGATAGAATATTCCGGCGTCTTTATAAAGTGTATAAGAAATGCCGGCTTCAGTATTCTTCCCACCGTCACGGTAAAACAATACACGCGTATACGTGCCATTCGGATTTTCTATGATTTGCTGCGGAGCAAACAGCCATTGATATATGGAATTGTCCGAAGAACGAAGCAGAGTCAGGGCAATTATGGCGCCAAATAAGAGAACAACAAAAAGGACAAGACGCCTTCGGACAGATAAACTGAATCCTGCGCCGGCAGGCGCCGCCTGATCTGCCTGCGTACTTCCGGCTTCTGCGCCGGCCGCATCCTCCGCCGCTGCCGCCTCGCCAGCCCGCTTTTTCCTCCGGTACTCCCGCACCCGCTGAATCACAGCGAGAACCGCGATAAAGACAAAGAAAACGCTGTCCGCCAGAACATACTTGTGAAGCCACGGCTTCAGAATGCAGCCCGCCGGTGCCAGCCCCGCGATGCCCGAGAAAACTGCCATCATAGCGGAAGCGGTCAGAAAGAGAATGAGCGGCAGCAAAGAAGATTTGTTCGAGGAGACAGACGCGATCTGCGGGCGCAAAACAGACAGTAGTTCCTCAATCTCCGGCTCAACCTGCGGATCACGTTTCAGAATGCAGACACGGCGGCTTTTCAGTACGAGCACAACAATGTCCTGATTTGAATCGAGCGCGCATAGATCTTTATAGGAATAACTTACGGAGCCGGACGCGCGGTGGCTTTCAAAGTGATCGGAATAGAAGGTATACTGCGGCGCTTCCGTCCACTGCGATAAGTTTTTCTGATAGCCCTTGCGAATCAGAAAAAGCCATGAAAGGCGCATAAGAAGAGGAAAGAGCGCGGCCGCTGCACACAGGAAAAGTCCGGGAAGTTTTGCATGGAACAGCAGCAGAACACCGCCCAGTAGAAGCAGCAGAGCAGACAGATAAAGCCCTGCCTCAAGAATGAGCCGCCCGTTCACAAGACGGTTCGCAGCCAAATAATCTTTAAACGTGATTTCCGGGCGTACGGTAAACAGACAATCGCCGGCAGAGGCAGAACCGGCATTGCAGATGCCGTCTTCGTTATGCAGATCACGCCCGTCTTCGCTGTGCAGGTCATGGCTGTCTTTCGCGTGCAGGCCACGATTATGGAGTTCGTCACTCATTTATTGTAATCTCCTTGGTTAGCCGCAATATCTTTGGCATATTTGCCGGCATTCTCCGGCTTCATTTCCACAAACAGACGGAAAGCTTCTGGACTTTTTCCACCATGATACTACTCGTTCTTGCACTGTCAATTACAATGCGGCAAACTATCGGCAGTCGCTCGGCAGCAAAGCTTGCGGCAATCGCAATGCGGTACCCCGGTTCACCGTTAGAGAGTAAAACTTAAAAGATTCTAAAACCCGTTTCTGCGTAACACAGGTTACAGTCACTTTCATGGATAAAACCTACTATGTAACTAGATAAAGTAAGAGAGAAACGGAGGCGGCAACAATGGCAAATGGTTTGAACAGCAGAAAAGCAGCAATCATAGGATGTGGTTTCGTCGGATCGGCTTCGGCGTTCGCCCTGATGGAGAGCGGACTCTTTTCCGAGCTGGTACTGATTGATGCCAACAAAGACAAGTCAGAAGGGGAGGCCCTTGATATCAGCCACGGACTTCCGTTTGCCAAGCCGATGAAGATTTACGCCGGCGGCTACGAAGACATCGGCGACGCGGGCGTCATCATTGTGACGGCAGGCGCCGGCCAGAAGCCCGGAGAGACAAGACTTGATCTTGTAAAGAAGAATGTCGGCATCTTCCGGCAGGTGATTCCCGAGATCGCGAAATATAATAAGGATGCGATCATGCTGGTCGTCGCGAATCCGGTCGACATTCTGACATACACGGCGAAGGTCCTCAGCGGGTATCCGGATAACCGCGTTTTCGGTTCCGGGACAGTGCTCGATACCGCAAGGCTCAAGTACCTTCTGGGAGAGCACCTTGGCGTCGACAGCCGCTCCGTACATGCTTTTATTATCGGCGAGCATGGCGACAGCGAGATCGCAGCATGGAGCAGCGCGAATGTATCCGGCGTTCCTCTCAGCCGTTTCTGCGAGATGCGCGGCTTCATGAAGCACGAGGAAGCGATGCGCACGATCGCGGAAGATGTGAAAAACAGCGCCTACGAAATCATCAACAAGAAAGGCGCAACCTATTACGGCATCGCGATGTCGGTGCGCAGAATCTGCGAGGCAATCGTGCGGGATGAGAAATCCATTCTTCCGGTTTCCAGTATGCAGAAAGGCGCTTTCGGCATTGAAGGCCTTCCGCTTTCGATGCCCGCGATCGTCGGCGCGGACGGCGTCGAGAAGCTCGTGCCGATTTCTCTTTCCGGAGAGGAACAGGAGAAGCTGCGGAAGTCGGCCGATACGCTCCGGGGCGTAATCACAGACGTCTTCGGGAAACAGTAATACAACAGAATGACGGCAATGCGGCAAAACAATGCCGGACAGAGATTTCAGGAAAGAGCGGTGAACAGGATGATGAAAGAAAAGGCGGGAAATGTTTTTTCGATCTATGATGAGAACAAACCGGTGCCTGGCTGCACAATCAGCAAGGCGGTAAGCTCCGGAGAAGGGGCAGATATTTCCTACTTCTCCATCGCGGAAGGAACGGACATCAGCGCCGAAAGCTATGCTTATCCCAAGCTCTGGATCGCGGCAGGCGGCAGGATGCGCGCGTTTACAAAGCCGCTGCAGAAGGAGAGCGGGGCGGATCAGGCGGCAGCCACCGTGCAGCCGTTCGAACAGGGACAGATGTACATCACGCCGGTGAACGTGCCGGTAGGAATTCAGGCGGACACGGACAGCGTCTATACGGAAATTTCACTCAGGGAGGATACAAGGATGAATAAGGTGTTGAAGGCCGGTAATGTTTTTGCGCTGAAGGATCTTCTTCCTTATCAGGAAGGCAAGATCGTAAATATGGATCTGATTAACGAACCGGATTTAAAGTTTGTTATAATGAGTTTTGACGAAGGCACGGGACTTGCGGAACACGCGGCGCCCGGAGAAGCACTGATCTTCGCGCTCGACGGCGAAGCGGTCATCGGTTATGAAGGCAAGGAGCACCGCATTCACGCCGGTGAGAATTTCAAGTTCGACAAGCAGGGAAGGCATTCCGTGACAGCGGACCACAAGTTCAAGATGGCTCTTCTGCTGCAGCTGGAGAAGTAAGCAGTTCACTTTTAGCAAAGGAGGAACGACATGAGAGAATACCTTGAAATCGAGAAAGTTTACGGCAGGGAAATCATTGATTCGAGAGGAAATCCCACGGTAGAGGCGGAAGTGACTCTTGCAGACGGCACGGTCGGCAGAGGCGCGTCCCCTTCCGGTGCTTCAACCGGTGAATTCGAAGCCCTCGAGCTGCGGGACGGCGACAAAACAAAATTCGGAGGCAAGGGTGTCTCCAAGGCTGTCGCAAATATCAATGAGAAGATCGCGCCCGCACTTGCAGGCGTGGATGCTTCGGACATCTACGAAGTCGACAGAATCATGCGCGAGCTGGACGGCACGAAGGACAAGTCGGTCCTCGGCGCCAATGCCATTCTCGCAGTTTCGATCGCGGCGGCAAACGCGGCCGCGAAGTCGCTGGATCTGCCGCTGTACCGGTTCTTCGGCGGCGTGAACGCGAATACGCTTCCGGTCCCGATGATGAATATTTTGAACGGCGGCGCGCACGCGACGAATTCCGTTGACACACAGGAATTCATGATTATGCCGGCCGGCGCACCGACATTTCGGGAAGGCCTTCGCTGGTCGACCGAAGTTTTCCACGCGCTGCAGAAGCTTCTGAAATCGGAAGGCAAAACAACGGCAGTCGGAGACGAAGGCGGCTTTGCGCCGGATCTTGCAAGCGATGAAGATACAATCGAGCATATCCTGCAGGCGATCCGGAACGCGGGCTATGAACCCGGCAGGGATTTTGTCCTTGCGATGGATGCAGCATCCTCTGAATGGAAGAGCGAGAAAGGCAAGGGCTTCTATCATCAGCCCAAGTCCGGCAGAGACTTCACTTCGGATGAGCTGATTGCGCACTGGAAGAGCCTTATCGAGAAATATCCGATCTATTCGATCGAGGACGGTCTTGACGAAGAAGACTGGGAAGGCTGGCAGAAGATGACGAAGGAGCTGGGCAATAAGGTGCAGCTCGTCGGCGACGACCTGTTTGTTACGAACACGGAGCGGCTTGCCAAGGGTATTTCCCTGGGCGCCGGCAACGCAATCCTGATCAAGCTGAATCAGATCGGCTCCGTCAGTGAAACGCTTGATGCCATCAAGATGGCGCAGAACGCGGGCATGCGCGCGATTGTTTCGCACAGATCCGGCGAGACGGAAGACACGACAATTGCGGATCTTGCCGTTGCGCTGAACGCGGGAGAGATCAAGACCGGCGCGCCTTCGAGATCCGAGCGTGTCGCAAAGTACAACCAGCTGCTGCGCATCGAGGAAGAGCTTGGCAACGCGGCGGTTTATCCCGGGAAGAAAGCGTTCAACTTCTCCAAGAACTGAACGCCGGGCCGCCGAGAGGACGCTGAAACGGAGTATCGGGCGCTCCGGGCGTGAAAAGCCCGGAGCGTCCGTCTGCCCCGCGGGACAGAATTCTGCACCGTTTTCGGTTTGCTTAACATAGATATGACAATATCATAACAGAACTGTGTAATCAGATTTTACATTGCTCCTTTACGATTGACTGTGTTGAAAGATACAGCAACAGTAAAGGAGCGATTTTTATTATGAAAAAGAAATCATTGGCTATTGTTTCGGCAATCGTTATGACGGCTTCCCTTCTTGCGGGCTGCGGCGCCTCGGGGAGCGCGGACAAGGCGGCTTCAACAGCGGCCACGCAGGCAGCTGCAGACACACAGGCTGCAGACACACAGGCCGCAGATACGCAGGCTGCGGACACGGAGGCAGCAGCGCAGGCGGAAAGCGCTTCCGCGGATGAAACAACGCAGGTTTCCGGCGAAGTTACGGCAGCAGGTTCTTCGGCTCTGCTTCCTCTTGTACAGGCAGCGGCAGAGAAGTTTATGGACACGAATCCGGACTGCACTGTTACAGTAAACGGCGGTGGTTCCGGTGAAGGCCTCAAACAGGTAGCGGACGGATCGATTGATATCGGCAACTCGGATGTTTTTGCGGAGGAAAAGCTGGACGCGGACGCGGCGGCAAAGCTTGTTGACCATGAAGTGGCGACAATCACAATGGCACCGGTTGTCAACAAGGACCTCGGTGTTACAAATCTGACGACAGACCAGCTGGTTTCGATCTTTACCGGCAAAACAACAAACTGGAAAGAAGTCGGCGGCCCTGATGAAGCGATCGTTCTTGTAACCCGTCCCAGTTCCTCCGGAACAAGAGCACTGTTCAAGACATGGGCACTGAACGGCGCGGAGGAAGCTTCCAACGAAGCGCTGGAAACCGATGACTCCGGCACACTTCTGCAGACCGTAGAGCAGAACAAGGGTGCAATCGGATATGTCGCTCTTTCCTACCTCGTAAACAATTCGGATGTGCAGGCGGTTTCGATCGACGATGTAGAGCCTTCTCTTGAGAATACCTATAACGGAACATACAAGGTCTGGGGCTACGAGCACATGTACACGAACGGCGAGGGCAGCGATGCTGCGAAAGCCTTCATTGACTACATCACCGGCGACAAGTTCGCGGATTCGGTTGAGTCGATGGGATACGGTGTAGCTTCCAAGATGTCCGGGGATGCGGTAAACAGCCACAAGAGCAATTAAGCGGACAGCAAGCACAGCGATAAAACAGAAAGCCCGGCGCACAAAGAAAGGTGCGCCGGGCTTCATCAGAAAGGAGCACGCACTGTGTCAGAGAGGTTTCGAAAAGAATATGCGGGCAGAGGACTCGTTACGATATGCGGCCTTCTGATCATCGCAATCACGCTGGCCATTGGCGCATTCCTGATCTATCAGGGGACAGGAACCTTCTATAAATTTCATCACAGCCTGTTTGAATTCTTGTTTTCATCGGACTGGAGTCCGATGGACAATGCGACCGAGGGCGGCGGAAGCGTCGGCAGTGCGGTTTATATCGCGGGATCGCTCATGACCTGCGGACTCGCACTTCTGATCGCAACACCGTTTGCGATCGGCGCGGCTGTTTTCATGACCGAAATCTCACCCAAATGGGGCACACGGCTTCTGCAGCCGGCAGTCGAGATTTTTGTCGGAATTCCTTCGGTTGTCTACGGCTGGATCGGCCTTACGATTCTGGTTCCGTTCATCCGTGATGTTTTTCATGCAAAGATGGGCGGTTACAGCGTTCTGGCGGCGGGTATCGTTCTCGCAGTCATGATCTTCCCGACGATCACGACGGTCGCGGCGGACTCGATCCGCAGCGTTCCCGATTATTACAGGAAGGCCGCCTACGGACTCGGCTCCACAAGATGGCAGACAATTTACAAGATCGTTCTGCCGGCCGCGAAGACAGGTATTCTGACCGGCGTCATTCTGGGACTTTCGCGAGCGTTCGGCGAAGCGCTCGCGGTTGCGATGGTTATCGGCAAAACACGCGCATTTCCGAAAAACATCCTCTCTCCGACCAACAATCTGACCGCGGCGATCGCGGCGGATATGGGCAACTCGGCGAGCGGCGGAGAACAGAACATGGCGCTCTGGACCATGGCGCTTCTTCTGTATGTGATTTCCATGATCTTCATCGTGCTGATTCACGCGCTTGGAAAGGAAAGAAAAGAATGAGTGAAAAGCTAAGGCACAGAATTCAGAGGGCCAAGAGAATCAACGCGCTGATGACCGGTGTTTTTACGGGTATCGGAGGATTTTTTCTGGGGCTCATCATTGTTTTGGCGGGATATATTATCATTCACGGCCTGATGAGCTACTACCCGGGGCTTTTAAGCTTCACATCCAAGGGAATCGGCAATCAGCTTTTCAACACCGTCTATCTGGTATTCTGGGCGCTTCTGATCAGCGTTCCTTTGGGAGTGCTTGCCGGCATATACATGGCGGAATATGCGGGCGACACGAAGCTTACTAGATTCATCCGTGTCTGCATTGAGTCGCTCTCCTCGCTCCCTTCGATCGTCATCGGTCTGTTCGGCTATCTGGTCTTTATCCTGATGACCGGCGCCAGATGGAACCTGTTTGCCGGCGCGCTCGCGGTTTCGATTCTGAGTCTTCCGTCTGTCACAACGACAACCGAGGATGCGATGCGTTCCCTGCCGAAGAGCTATAAGGCAGGCAGCATGGCACTTGGCGCGACGCACTGGGTAACGATTGTGAAGGTCCTGCTTCCCGCATGCACGCCCCGGATTGTCACCGGCGTTATTCTCGCGGCAGGAAGAGGCTTCGGCGAGGCCGCCGCGCTTTTGTATACAGCAGGACAGAGCACCAGAATCGTGTGGAAGAACTGGAATCTTTCTTCGGTCACCTGTCCTCTGAACCCGTTCCGGCCCGGTGAAACGCTGGCGCTGCATATCTGGGTTATGCGGACAGAAGGAGCGCTGAATCCGAATTCGGAGAAAATCGCGAACTTTTCAGCTGCGGTGCTGGTCATCATTGTTCTTGCTTTTTCAATGACGGCGAGATATCTGGCAGGAAGATACGGTAAGAAACAGATGGGAGAGAAAGCATGAGCAGTAAATTCAGCATCAATGCCCTGAATTTGTATTACGGTGAATTTCACGCGCTGAAAAACATCACCCTCGATATTCCCGAGCATGAAATCACCGCGTTAATCGGGCCGTCGGGCTGCGGCAAGTCCACATTTTTAAAGACACTCAACCGCATGAACGATCTCGAAGAGGGCGTGCGGATCGAAGGCAGGGTCACCCTGGATGGAACAGATATCTATAAGGATATGGATGCGATCGAGCTTCGAAAGCGCGTCGGTATGGTTTTCCAGCAGCCGAACCCGTTCCCGAAGAGCATCTATGAAAATGTGGCCTACGGTCCCCGCATCAACGGAATCCACAGGAAACAGGAACTCGATGAAATTGTTGAGCGGAGTCTGCGGCAGGCGGCGATCTGGGACGAACTCAAGGACAGACTGAACAAATCGGCGCTGGGGCTCTCCGGCGGCCAGCAGCAGAGACTGTGCATCGCGAGAACGCTTGCGGTGGAGCCGGAAGTAATTCTGATGGATGAGCCGACTTCCGCGCTGGATCCGATTTCTACAAGCCGTATCGAGGATCTCGCGATCGACCTGAAAGACAAATACACGATCGTCATTGTCACTCACAACATGCAGCAGGCAAGCCGTATCTCGGACAACACCGCCTTCTTCCTTCTTGGTGAGTTAATTGAGTACAACAATACAGAAAGACTCTTCTCGATTCCGGCGGACAAGCGGACCGAGGATTATATTACAGGAAGATTCGGCTGATCACGGGCAGGAGGAAGTATAAAATGCGCAACAGATTTGACAGAGAACTTGTTTCGCTGAATGAGCAGCTGACGCAGATGGGACAGCTTTGCGAAACAGCGATTGAGAACGCGACAAAGGCGCTGCAGGACGGCGACATGGAAAAGGCAAAGCTTGTCATCGAAAAAGACGCGGAGATCGACCAGGCCGAACGGGATATCGAGCGGCTGTGTCTCAAGCTCCTGCTGCAGCAGCAGCCGGTGGCGAGAGACCTGCGGCAGATTTCCGCCGCCTTGAAAATGATTACAGACATGGAGCGCATCGGCGACCAGACATCGGATATCGCGGAAATCATCATTTCCGCGAAGATCTCGGAGACGACAGACTTCCCGAAGATCGGGGAAATGAGCCGGGAAGCCCAGCGCATGGTGACAGACAGTGTCTCCGCTTATGTTAATTGGGACATGGAGCTGGCAGGCCGCGTGGAAGCCAATGACGATGTGGTTGACCTATTGTTTGAATCCGTAAAAAAGGAGCTGATTGAGCGTATCGCGCAAAGCTCGGGAAGAGATCTCACTTCGGCACAGCACGCAATTGACGTGATCATGGTCGCAAAATATCTCGAGAGAATCGCCGATCATGCGACGAATATTGCGGAGTGGGTCGTTTTTTCGATCACAGGTGTCCACGACAGTGCGCCGGACACCAAAAAGGTAACGGAGGAATCATGATAAAGCAGACAGACGCGTTCCGAGGCATTCAGCTGATCCTGATTTCCCTGTTCCCTTCTTCTTCATAGAGCCTGTGGGAAATCGACAGTACGGTCCTGTTCGCGGACGCTCTTGAAAGCGCGTGCAGGACCGTAAGCTCTGTTTCGGCGTCAAGATTTGCGGTGATCTCATCGAGCAGCAGAATTTCCGGGTCTGCCGCGACCGCGCGCGCGATCGAAAGCAGCTGCCACTGCCCCTGCGAAAACAGATCTTCTCTGCAGGGTGTATCATATCCCTTTTCCAGCTTTTCAATGACAGAATCCAGTCCTACGGTCTCTGCAGCGGCGCAGACCATTTCCTGCGTAACCGACGGATCAAACAGCGTAATCTGATCCCGGATATTTCCGGGAACCATACGAAAGCTCTGTTCGACATATCCGAAAATCTTCCGGTGCGCGCTGTCCGGTATCCTGTACGCATCCTGTCCATTTACAAGTACCTGCCCCTCATTCGCAGGGTACAGTCCCAGTATCAGTTTGAAAATCGTTGATTTTCCGGCGCCGGTTCTGCCGGAGAGATAGACCCGCTCGCCTTTGTTCACGCGAAGCGACAGATCACGCAGGACATCCTCTCCGTCCGCGTAGCGGAAGGTTACGTGGGAGAGCAGGATGGCGGCCGTATTCTTGCCGGCGCCCGCGTCTGCTTCCGGAGCGGGCATTTCTGCCGTGGCGGCGCCTGTGGCTGAGCGCGCCATGCCTGCGTCGGTCACGCCTGCGTTTTCCGCAGTCCCGGCCGCCACCTGCGGCACCTCCTCCTTCGCGGGACGCTCCGGCTGCGCAAGAAACTCATCGATCCGGTGGACGCCTGCAGCCGCGGACTGGATGGTCTGAATTTCCATGCCGATTGAATCAAGCGGCGCGAAGATCTGGGAAACCCACGAGACGATCGTTACGGCGCCGCCGACTGACATCCCGAAAAATGCCTGTACAGAATGACTGCCGGACGCTGCGAGAAGATAGATGAGGGCGATGACAGCCGCGCTGATGATGTTGATGACAGGGGAATAGACCGCATCGTAAAAATTGGTCTTCTCAACTGCCTGATAGCTTTGCAGAACGCCGCGGCTGTAGCGCTCCCGCATGAAGCCTTCACAGCCGAGCGTATGAATCGTCCGGATGCTGTGGATCGTTTCGGGAACCATTGCCGTGACACGTCCCTGCGCCGCGCGGTTGTCGATCTGTGCGCGGAGCATGCGTTTCTGCACAGCCCTCGTGAAAATAAAAATGAGCGGCAGGATCAGAACCAGCACAAGCGCAAGCCCTTTGCTGCGCAGGAAAATCATGACAAACAGACTGATGACCTTGCACAGATCCGCAAACATGCTGATGATGCCGGAAGTAAAAAGCTCTTCCATCGTATCGACATCGCCGACGAAGCGGGAGGCGGTAACGCCGGGCTGTGTTTTGACAAAACAATCAGCGGGAAGCCTTTTCAGCTTCGCGCAAAGAGCGCTGCGCAGCGTGTGCGTGACCTTTTGCCCGAAAATGACCAGCAGGCTCTCGCGTCCGCTTTCAAACACGCCGCTGATCAGAATCAGGCCGAAATAGGAGAAAATCATCAGCAGAGAGATATCCAGCGAGCGGCTCAGACGGTCCACAATGCGGCCCAGAATGACCGGCGGGATCAGCGCGGTGATGACGGATACGGCGGTCGAAAGAAGAATCAGAGCGGCAAGAAAGAGATGCCGCCGGATGGCCAGCCGGATGATTTTACTGCTGCTCATGGACGGGCTCTCCTTCCTGCAGTCTCCAGAGTCTGTCGTACTCTTCACATTGTTTTCGAAGCGCGGCATTCGCGCCGATGAGCGCGCTGCTGCCCTGCGCCGCGTCACCGGCCAGCCAGATTACCTTTGCTGTCCGGTCAAAACAATACAGCCTGTGCGAAATCAAAATGACGATGCTGTCCCGGCACAGGGACTGTATGTTACGGAAAATTTCCTGTTCTGTCTCTTTGTCCAGCGCGGAAAAGGGATCGTCAAGAATGTAAACAGGACGGCGCCCTGCGAGCGTCCGCGCAAGAGCAAGCCGCTGCGCCTGCCCGCCGGAGAGACGGACGCCGGTGCTGCCGACAACGGTTTTTTCTTTCTGCTGCATCGCAAGGACTTCCTGATCGAGACATACAGCGCGCAGCCACGGCCAGACGCTGCCGGGGCGGCCCATGAGAACATTGTTTTCGATGGTGTCGTTCAACAGCTCCGGATCATGCCCGAGATACCCGAAGAGTGTGCTGCGGACAGCCCGCGGAAGAGAAGAGAGTTCCTGCCCGTTTATCTGAATGGAGCCTTCATAAGGGTGTTCGCACAGAAATACTTTTCCGAATGTTGATTTGCCGCAGGCGACAGGACCGGTCACGCCGATAATTTCACCAGCCTGTGCGTCGAAGCTGATTCCTTTGAAAATCCGGCTGCTCCCGTCGTAGGAGAACGAGAGGCCGCGCACGCAAAGGCAGAGGCTGCCGGCGGCAGGCGCCGCAGCGCTGTTCGCGGTGCAGCCTGCCACCGCGCTCTGCCGCGCCGCGCGCTGCATCAGCGGGCGGATACGACGCCACGAAACCTGCGCCTTCTGCACGCTGTTGAAAAGCTTGGCCGCTTTGGACGATTTGAGAGAAAGCTTCGCGTAACAGGACATAAACGTTGTGAAAGCGGCAATATCCCAAGCCGCGTATCCGTCCCCAAGGACATTCCGGGAACCGAAATACAGAATCAGGACCGAGCTGAACATCGAAATGATCTGATAGAGCGGCGGCATCGCGGAGACAAAGACGCCGGCCGCGGCCGAGTCACGCTCATAGTCGTTAAGGCAGGCTTCATAGGCCTTGTCCCGCAAAGGCTCGACGCCGAAAACGCGGTAAGTCAGAGCCGCGCTGACACGGTCCAGCGTGGCGGAGGAGAGGCGGGCGGACGTTGTTTTGAAGCGGGACTGCGCCTTTTGAACAACGGCTTTCATTTTCTCCGCGATGAAATAAGAGACCGGCGGAAACACAAGACACAGCAGAGCAAGCCGGAAATCATAGTAAAGCAGCATGCACACATAACCGGTCAGCGCGATGCCGGTGTCGAAAATCTCGGTCGTGAATTTGCGCATCCCCTCGGCACAGTCGTCGACATCGGAGATTGCCTTTGTGATCATGTTTCCGGTGTCTTCTTTCGAGAGGTCGGTGGCGGAAAGGTCCACGAGTCCCGCGTACAGAATCTCTTTCATAGAACGGTTGGTATGATTGCAGAATTTGCGGACATAAAGGCGTTTTACGAATCTTGCGGTCTGCACCGCCGCAATCGCCAGAACATACCCTGCCGCAAGCACAGCCATGGAACGGAATGTTTTTCTGTGCCGGAAAATATCCAGAAGCCGCTGCGCCATATGCCCCTCGAACCAGGGACCGGCCAGCAGACCGATGTTGTAGATAATGCCGGAGGCAGTAACGATCAACAGCGTTGGCCAGTCTGCTTTGAAATAAGAAATGATCCGCGAAGGATCTTTGACCTGATGTTGTCTCACGATATGCCCGTTGCTCAGTCGGGGCAGGAGATCTCTGCCACGTCTTCTATGGTATGGTGAAGCTTGCGCACAAGCTTTGTATCTGCCGCCCGGTAATACATTTCCTTGCCTTCCCGTCTCGATGTCAGAAGGCCCGCGGATTTGAGAATCCGCAGATGGTGCGAGACCGCGGGACTGGACATGCCGGTCAGGGCCGCAATATCAATCACGCACTCCTCGGTGTGGCAGAGCAGCCAGAAAATGCGCAGCCTCGTCGGGTCACCGAGCTGCTTCATCGCTTCGGCGACAGCGGCGATTCTGGTTTCGTCCGGCATTTTGTCGACAATTTTCTGTTCCTCTTCGATATCGTGGTGATGGTGGGGAAGGATCAGTTCTCCGCTCATGGCGCGCCTCCATTGGATATATTGCTATTATTATAAACCATCGGGACAGAAAGACGCACAATACTGCGGCGCAAAATGGAAGATCTGCGGCCGCAAAACCGATTGACAACAGCTGTGTGCTGGAGTATATTCAAACTATCAATTAAACAAACGTTTAATCGTATACCGTAAACCGCAATACACAGGAGGCTTGTGTTATGAAGAAGAGTTACAAAATCGACGTGGACTGCGCGGCATGCGCGCTCAAGATGGAAGAGGCGGCGAAGAAGACCGAAGGCGTTGCGGACGCGTCCGTGAACTTCATGGCTTTGAAAATGAAAGTGGATTTTGCAGAAGGCGCCGATCCCGCGCAGGTGATGGAGAATGTCCGCAAAAACTGCAAAAAGGTCGAGTCCGACTGCGAGATCTTTCTGAAGTAATGATTTGCCGCACGGCAGCTGCCGCGCCCTGAAAGGATTCCCATGACTGCAAAACAAAAGAAAAACCTGCTGCGCATCCTGCTCAGCGCAGCGCTGATCATCGCATTGCATTTTGTGCCGGTGACCGGGTGGCCCCGCTTTCTTCTCTATATGATTCCATACCTGATCATCGGGTATGACATCCTGATCAAAGCGTTTAAGGGCCTTGTAAACCGTCAGCCGTTTGACGAATGCTTCCTGATGGCGGTGGCGACGATTGGCGCGATCGCGCTCGGCCTTGTAAAAAGCGGGGATTATACCGAGGCGGTCGCGGTGATGCTGTTTTACCAGATCGGCGAGTGGTTCCAGTCTTACGCGGTCGGCAAAAGCCGAAGAAGCATTTCCGACCTGATGGATATCCGCCCCGATTACGCGAATATCGAGAGCGGAAACGGGGAACTGACGCAGGTCGACCCGGATGATGTGGAAATCGGAACGACAATCGTCGTGCAGCCGGGGGAGAAAGTACCGATAGACGGTGTTGTTCTGCAGGGCACATCGAGCCTTGACACCGCCGCGCTTACAGGCGAGTCGATGCCCCGCGATGTGGCTACGGGCGACGAAGTCATCTCGGGCTGCATCAATTTGAGCGGGCTGTTGAAGATCCGGACGACAAAGGAATTCGAGGAGTCCACAGCATCAAAGATTCTCGAGCTGATCGAAGACGCGGGCTCCCGCAAGTCGAAATCCGAGGATTTCATCACGAAGTTCGCCAGAATTTATACGCCGGCAGTGGTTTATGCGGCAATTGCGCTCGCGGTACTTCCGCCGCTTCTGCTCCTTGCGCTTGGCATGGACCCCGCATGGGGAACCTGGGCATACAGGGCGCTTACGTTCCTGGTAGTCAGCTGCCCTTGCGCGCTGGTCATCAGTATTCCGCTTTCGTTCTTTGCGGGCATCGGCGGCGCGTCGAAAGAAGGCATTCTTGTGAAAGGGTCGAATTATCTGGAGATTCTTTCGCAGACGAAGACCGTTGTTTTCGATAAAACAGGCACGCTCACACGCGGTAAATTCGCTGTCACCGCGGTGCATCCGGAGCGGCTGGACCAGAAGGAGCTGCTGCATATGGCGGCGCATGTGGAACGCTATTCCACGCATCCGATCGCGGCGGCACTGCGGGAAGCTTATCCTGACGAAAAAGACGGCTGCAGTGTTGAAGATGTGACAGAGATTGCGGGGCGCGGCATCCGCGCGAAGGTGAGCGGCAAAACTGTCTGCGTCGGCAACGCGCGCATGATGGAGGACATCGGCGCGAAGTGGAAGCCCTGCGAGCAGAGCGGTACGATTATTCATGTGGCGATTGACGGAGAGTACGAAGGTCATATCGTAATCTCTGATGTCATCAAGGAGCATTCGGCGCAGGCCATCCGGGAGCTTAAGAAAAACGGCGTCACGAAGACCGTGATGCTGACCGGCGACGCGAAAGCAGCTGCCGACCAGGTCGCTTCGAAGCTCTCTGTCGATGAGGTGCACGCGGAGCTGCTTCCGGCGGACAAGGTCGCGAAGGTCGAGGAGATGATCGCTTCGAAAAAGTCGCCGAAGGACAAAGTGGCCTTTGTCGGAGACGGCATCAATGACGCGCCGGTGCTTGCGAGAGCGGATATCGGCATCGCGATGGGCGCGATGGGGTCGGATGCGGCGATTGAGGCGGCGGATATTGTTTTGATGGATGATGATCCCCTGCGGATCGCAACCGCGATCCGGATTTCGAGAAAGTGCCTCCGCATAGTCCGGGAAAATATCTGGTTCGCGATCGGCGTCAAACTCCTCTGCCTTCTTCTGACTGCGGTCGGTATCGGCAACATGTGGCTTGCGATCTTCGCGGATGTCGGCGTCATGATCATCGCGGTTTTGAACGCGGTGCGCTGCCTGCATGCGGCGAAGTGAAGTCCGGAAGCGGCGCGGTAAGCGTGCAGCAACCGGAACACAGACAGCGCGGCAGCGCCGTTCCCGGCCTGCCGCGGAAGGGAGCACGGATGAAACTACTGATCGCGTCGGACCTGCACGGCTCGGCTTATTACTGTGAGAAGCTGCTGGAAGCCTTCCAGCGCGAAGAGGCGGACAGAATTCTGTTTCTTGGGGACATTCTATATCATGGCCCGCGCAACGATCTTCCGGAGGGATATGATACAAAAAAGACAGCCGCGATGCTGAACGCACGGAAAAACAAAATCTTCTGCGTCCGCGGCAACTGCGATACCGAAGTGGATCAGATGGTTCTGCAGTTTCCGGTACTGGCGGATTATGCTGTTTTGCAGGCGGGAGACAGGCTTATTTACGCGACGCACGGGCACGTTCATAATATGCAGAATGTGCCTTTTCTGCAGCCGGGGGACATCCTGCTGCACGGGCATACCCATGTGCCGGCGTGGACGCCTTTCGGTGATCACAACCTGTATCTGAATCCCGGATCGCTTTCTCTGCCAAAACAAAACTCCCCGCACAGCTATATGACGCTGGAGGATGGTGTGTTCGTTTATAAGGATCTTTCGGGCGGCGTGTATCATGAGGTGCGTATATAGGGCGCGGCGGGAGAGAGTCCGGCACGGATTGCGGCGCGGCGGACGGATGCTTGGTGGCGCGATGAGTGGCGGCTCGATGCCGGCACGGATTGCGGCGCGGCGGACGGATGTTTGGTGGCGCGATGAGTGGCGGCTCGACGCCGGCGCAGATTTTACATAGACCAGTTGTCTCGGGCGGAGGCAGCTGGTTTTTCTATATGAAATTTTCTATATAATACACATCCATATCACCTGATCTTTGCTATAATGTTTTCAGGCAGCGTTCTGCTGCCCCGGCTGCGGCGTTCTGCCGTAACTGATTTCAGCTTATATGATGAATGAAAAGAGGCTGTCCCGCGACCTGCCGGCTTTGTCTTTACTTTTCGCGGAAGAGGATCGTCTGTCTGCCGCGGCATCGCAAGGCTTGGGAAATTTCCGGCGGCTGCGTCCTGCCTGCTTTTCGGAAGGAGGGTGCATTGAAGTATTGGGAATTCAGCATGCAGGTGCAGGACTGGCTCAGCACGAACGCGGAAGAGGGAATCATCATCGAGGAGCGGACTTCAAAGGAGTCGCAGATTCCGCTCCCTGCGGAGTTTCTGGAGGAAGGGATCGACGGCGATGATGCGGCCGTGGTGCTTTCACTGGTGAAAGATCGTCAGGAGTATATCATCTTTGCGGATATCATGCTGAAAGATCTTTTCCGGCAGTATCGCGTGGAGAACTGGAACGCGGTTCTTTCAGTTCTGCGGAAGATTCTTTCGGAGGCAGGCATGCTTCGCCGCAAGGTAAAAACATTAGACGAATGCAGAAAGCAGCTTCCTGCGGAGCTTTTGCCTCTCTTTGATGAGCTTCGCAGGGTCCGCGCGAAAAAATCGCGGGAAACCGGCATGCCCGCGTATGCCGTAGCATCGAACGTATCGCTGGAAATGATCTGCCGTGAGCTTCCGGATTCCATGGAAAGCCTGCGGAAGATCAAGGGGATGGGGCCGAAGAACAGTGCTATCTGCGGCGAGGAGTTCCTTTCCTGCATTGAGAAGCATAAGAAAGGAGCCGGCAGCAAAGAAGCCGGCAGCAGCGAAACTGCAGGATGATTTCATGGTGGCGCGCGGCGATTCTTCTCGCATTTCTATGCAATGTCGGCGCGACTTGCTTTCCTGCATAGATTATTCAAGACATATTAGCAAAGCGGACGCGTATTGCATAGATTTTGCCTTTTTCTATGCAATATGCGCCCGCACACACAATTCGTCTTGAATTTTCTATGCTGTACGCAGAGTTCCGCCAATATTGCATGAATTGAGAAAACAAGTGAAATATACGCAAAAACAGCGTTAAAACATATGCAATATTAACTTGACATGAGGCAAGATGCCCACTAAGTTAAAAATATGTATGATATTATTATGAAAAAGAACAAATAAATACTTATTATTAACTGACGGTGGAGAAATGAATCTTTATTATGAATTGCTTCAATTTCCTGTTTTCTCTATGAAGGAAGTCAATGCTTTATATTCAAGTGAACGTACAGCAAGGACTGCTCTAGGAAAACTGGTTAAGAAAGGTATGGTTTTGAAGATACGCAACAGTCTTTACACTTGTGTAAGCGGCAAAAATGGAGGACCTGTAGCTGATCGATTTCAAATAGCCGGTGCCATTCACCCTTCCGCTTATGTGTCCCATCATTCTGCGTTTGAGTTTTATGGCATTAGTGATCAGTTTTTTTATGATGTATATGTAAGCTCTGAAATGCGCTTTCATGATTTTGAATTCGATGGTTATACCTATCATTTTGTAAAATCCCGGATGCAGCAGGGCGTGATCTCCCCCCGCTTCGGGGGCGGAGTAAAAGTGACAGATAAAGAGAGGACTATTCTGGACTCTATTAAGGATATGAATCTGATCGCAGGGTTGGAAGAAACGATCACATGCATCAGCTCTGTGACTGATATGGATGAAGCGAAACTGTTAGAATATCTTGAAATCTATAGTAATCCATTCTTATATCAGAAAATGGGTTTTATAGCCGTTCAGTACCAGGATGAGTTAAATGTCAGTGATGATTTTATAAATGTATGCAAACAGCGGAAGGGCAGTTCTAAAAGATACCTTGTTAACGATATTATAAATCCTGCTTATGCGGGAGATTGGAACCTTGTTTATCCGAAATATATAAAAGAAATGAAGAACGGAGTGATGGACGATACTGCAATTTAACAGACGAGAATTAGATAAGAGATCCAGACAATATGGGTTTAATCGCGATACATTCGAGAAGGTTCTTCGGCTTAAAACAATACTGGAGTATTTAAATTCACAGGATTATTTGAAAGAGCATCTGCTTCTCAAAGGCGGAACAGCTATAAACATGACCATCTTTAATCTTCCAAGATTGTCGGTAGATATTGACTTGGATTTCGTGCCCAATCTTCCCCGAAAAGAAACGATGAGCGCACGGGAGATGGTAAGCGATATTATACGCAGACACATGACAGAACAGGGGTATATCCTGTCCGATGCTTCAAGATTCAGTCACAGTCTGGATGCATTTCATTATTATTACATAAATGCTGCCGGTAACAGAGATATGATTAAGATTGAAATCAACTATTCTCTTAGGGCACATGTGTTTCGGCAGGAAGATATGTTCCGAAAATGTACGGTATTCTATGCTACGATTTCTACCAAGGAAGTTAATCTGTCATTTAGCACCGAAGCAATCGACAAACTCAGTTTTTCAAGAATCCGAACAGATCTTTTTCCGGTACTTGGAGTTGACAAGAAATTTGCGCTGGAAGAAAAAAAGCGGCAGGCAAAAGAATTCATTGCCTCTGTCATGAAGCTTCAAAATGGTGAGAAAGAATATATAGAACGCTTTATTTCAAAAGAGTACAGACCGGAATTACTATTCGGAGATTATGAAATTGTAGAAAGGATCAAAACGCATCCGATGGCTCTTTGGAAATGCAGACTATAATGTTTGTGTGAACTATTATTCCAAAATACCGAAGGAGAGAAGCAATAGAGTCCTTTATTGAGCCCGGCAAGACGCGCCGGAATCCTCCGACACGCCATTGACCTTATCGCGCGCCGGAAAAGCCTGTCCAGCGGTGGCTTGTGTGCAACCTGGCACCAGCGCCTTTCCGCCCATCCAACACAATTGTAAACCATACAACAAATATAAGTTGACAATCGATCGCCCACATGCTATCCTTCGCCTGTGTCATAAGTGCGACGGCTGTGAAAGGCCACGCCGGCAGGTAATGCGGCCGACGGTGAAATTATACCGGCAGTTCATCCGGCCGGCTTTCGAAGCCACGCCGGCAGCTTACGCGGGGCAAGATAAAAGCTCTGCGATACAATATCCTATTTCAGGGGGGCAGATCTGTCATGAAGACTTCTACGAAAACGATGGTAATGTGCGCGGTTTGCACTGCTTTGATTTGTGTGCTCGCGCCGATCGCGGTACCGATCGGACCGGTGCCGATTTCAATTTCCACATTTGCGATTATGCTGTCCGCGGCATTGCTCGGAGGCAAGGCAGGAACAGCTGCCACTGCGCTCTATCTTCTGATCGGTGCGGTCGGGGTGCCTGTTTTTGCGGGATATTCCGCAGGACTTGCCAGGCTTGCAGGACCGACGGGCGGGTATCTTGTCGGGTATCTTGCTTTGGCTGCCATTGAGGGAGCGATTTACTTCCGGTTTGGCAAAAAGAGGAAAGGCGCGGCCAAATATGGTGTTCTGCTTGGAGGAATGGTTCTCGGAACAGTTGTCCTTTATGTGATTGGAACGGCCTGGTTCTGCGTTCTGATGCATACAGGTCTTGTTGAAGCGCTTGGTATGTGCGTGATTCCGTTCCTTCCGGGAGACGCGATGAAGATGATCGTCATTGCACTTCTGGTTCCCCAGTTGGAGAAAGGGCTCGCGCGAGCAGGCGTACAGGCGGCGCAAAACAGCTGAGTTTGCAGAGCTGCAAAGGAGGCAGCCACACAGCTGAGTTTGCAGAGTTATAAAGCAGCCACACAGCTAAGATAAACAGTAGATTCCGCAGCGTATGAAAAGCATCATATGCTGCGGAATTTTGTTGTATAATCACGTCATAATGCCGCATGAAAGACCGTGGCAGTCAGAAGAACATCAGCGGCATTTGAAACCCGCAGCGGCGGGAGTTAACAGGAAATCATGATGACAGGCAAGACAAACGATTTGAAGAAAACATACACAGATAAACTTTGGGACAACGAAGAGGACTGGACAGCCGCGAAAGACATTGATGACAGTGAGGCGGATGACTGGGATCTGCCGGAGATCGGCGATGAGATCGATCCGGATGAAGAGGGGCAGGACATAACTTTCTATGGAAAAGAGCCGGAAAAACATTCCGCGATGCCTGAAAACGAAAACCGTCCGGAACATACCCGTACTCCGGGAGAGCAGGAAGGAAACTTGCATCCCGTGTATTCAAGCTCTGCAGCCAGCGCACACTCTGTATCACAGAACGCCCCGGACAGCCGGAGGCACGAAGAGCAGGCCGTGCAGGAAGACGGCCGTCCGCTCAGTGCTTTTGCGTACTTTGGGTATGCACTGCTTTTCTGTATTCCGGTGGCAGGAGTCCTGCTGCTGATTATCATCGCACTGCGGACAAAGAACAGGAACCTGCGCAGCTTTGCCTTCGGCTTCCTGCTGTTTATGGCGGCTGCGCTTGCGGTTTTGTGCTGCGCGGTCATGCTGGGAGCGTTTGGCGGCGCGCTGGGCCGCGCGTGAGGAAAGCCGCCGAGGTACATGTGCCGCGACGGGCACGCGCAGCCTGCTGCGCGTAAATATAGAATGAGGCAAAACATATTCTATGGGCAACATACTCATTTTTGACAATGTATCTTTGAATTTTGGCATCAAGCCGGTGCTGCGGGGTGTCTCGTTCGGCATGGACGAGCACGACAAGGTCGGCGTGATCGGTATCAACGGCACCGGGAAATCCACCTTTTTAAAGCTCGCATCGGGGGAGCTGGAGCCGGATGAGGGGAGGATTGTTTTGTCGAACGGGTTGAAGGTCTCCTGCCTTCCGCAGAACCCGGTTTTCGACGATGATCTGACAATTCTGGAAAACGTCGCCGCACGCGTATCCGGCAAGGAATCCCACTGGGACACCGAAGGTGAAGTCAGAGTCATGCTGCGGCGCTTCGGTATCGCCGATCCCTCGCTGCACCCCGTGCAGCTTTCCGGCGGGCAGAAGAAGAGGGCGGCTTTGGTGGCGGCTGTTTTGACGCCATCGGATCTTCTGATCCTCGACGAGCCGACCAACCACCTCGACGAGGACATGATCCTCTGGCTGCAGGATTTCCTGCAGAATTACAGGGGCGCGCTTCTGATGGTCACGCACGACCGTTATTTTCTGGACGAGGTGACCGGAGAAATTCTCGAAATCGACAAGGGCAGCGCGTATCGTTACGACGCGGGATATTCCGGCTATCTGGAACTGCGGCAGCAGCGTTTTGACTACGCGCTCGCGGCGGAACGCAAGATGGCGGCGCTTTACAAAAAGGATCTCGCATGGATGCAGCGCGGCGCGAGAGCCCGATCGACAAAGCAAAAGGCACACATCCAGCGCTTCGAGGCGCTGCGGGACCGCGACAAAATTGTGCAGGACAGACAGGTTGAAATCAATTCCCTGCCTTCCCGCATCGGTGGAAAGACGATCGAAGCGCATGCGGTTTCGGGCGGGTACGGCGGACGCGTTCTGTTTCATGACTTTACTTATATGTTCACCAAAACAGACCGTGTCGGCATCATCGGCCCGAACGGCTGCGGCAAAACAACACTCCTCAAAACCCTTCTCGGCATAATACCGCCTGCAAGCGGCAGCGTGGAGATCGGACAGACAATCCGTATCGGATATTTCAGTCAGGAAAATGAAACACTGGATGAAGACAAGCGTGTCATCGACTACATCCGCGATACCGCGGAGTATATCCGGACGGCGGACGGACTGGTGTCGGCTTCTGCTATGTGCGAGCGTTTTTTGTTTTCGCCGGAGATGCAGTATGCGCGGATCAGCAAGCTTTCGGGCGGAGAGAAACGAAGGCTGTATCTGCTGCGTGTTCTGATGGAAGCGCCGAACGTGCTGGTGCTGGACGAGCCGACGAATGATCTGGATATTACGACATTGCAGGTGCTGGAAGACTACCTTGACAGGTTCGCGGGGATCATTATCACGGTTTCGCATGACAGGTATTTTCTGGACCGGGTCGTGACGAGACTCTTTGCCTTCGAGAAGGACGGAACCCTCTTTAAGAGCGAAGGCGGATATTCGGAGTACAGAGAACACCGAGAAGCGCTTCGCGGCAGGGAGGACAGCCTCTGGAGCAGCGCACCCTCCGGGCCTTCCGGCAGCAGAGAAGCCTCTGGCGCGGATGGAAAAGGCAGGTTGCAGGGAGATGCTTCGGGAAAAGGCAGTTCCCGCGCGGACGCACAGGGGCGGAAAAATCCGTGGGCAGGTGCCGGAAACGCTCCTGCCCGCAGAGGAAAGTTATCCTATAAAGACCAGCGAGAATACGATACGATTGAGGAAGAAATCGACAGACTGCAGGCGCAGTCGGACGATCTTGCGGCGCAGATACAGGAAAACGCGACGGATTTTGAAAAGCTCGCGGAGCTTTCCGCAAAGAAAGACGAGACAGACGCTGAGATTGACAGGAAGATGGAGCGCTATCTTGAATTGCAGGATATGGTGGATGCGCTGCGCGGTGATACGTGATAAGTGTGGCTGGACGCCGGGCTGCCTGCCGAAAGAATGCGAGCCACAGCGGCGCTGGAGCACCGCTGTGGCTCACGCTGAGGCTCGCGTCGCGGCAAGCCGAAGCATCGTGCCAGACGCCGGACACGTACCGCGGGCAGTCACAACCAATAGATGGAGGCACAGACGTGGAAGAACAGCATAAAAGAAGAGCACACTACAGCGGCCGTTATCCACGCCGCTTTGAAGAGAAATATAAAGAACACAACCCGGAGAAATATCAGGGAGAAATCGAGAAGATCATCCGCAAGGGAAATACGCCTGCAGGCATGCATATCCCGATCATGGTGAACGAGATTCTGCAGGTTCTCCGGATTCAGAAAGGCGAAACCGGACTTGACGCAACGCTGGGTTACGGCGGCCATACAGAAAAGCTTCTGGAACAGCTGCAGGGCAGCGGACACCTGTATGCCTGCGATCTGGACCCCATCGAATCGGAGAAAACCAGAAAGCGGCTGCTCGAAAAGGGGTTCGGGGAGGATGTTTTGACGGTATTGCATACGAACTTCGCGGATATCGACAAAACAGCACCGGAACAAAAATTTGATTTCGTCCTTGCTGATTTGGGCGTCTCTTCGATGCAGATCGATGATCCGGCGCGCGGTTTTACATTTAAAGAGGACGGCCCGCTGGACCTTCGGATGGACCCGACGAAGGGTGAGCCTGCGTCGGCGCTTCTAAAGAAAATGAACGCGGAGGAAATGGCTGCGCTCTTTAGCGCGAACTCGGACGAACCCTATGCGGAGCGGATCGCGAAGGAAATTGATCATACGCGCCACAAGGACGGCGCGGTCCGCACAACTATGCAGCTGCATGCCGCGATTTCGCGGGCATTGTCATTTCTGCCCGAAGGAGAAGAGAGAAAGGAAGCGGTGCGAAAGTCGAGTCAGCGATGTTTTCAGGCGCTGCGGATGGAAGTCAACAGCGAGCTTTCGAACCTGCAGACATTTCTTGACAAGCTTCCGCTTGTTACGGCGCCCGGCGCAAGGATTGCGATTTTAACATTCCATTCGGGAGAGGACAGGCTCGTTAAGAGAGCATTCCGGGAAGGGCTTCGCGAAGGCGTCTACGCGGAGATCGCGAAGGACGTGATCCGGCCGTCGGCGGAAGAGTGTTTCCGTAATCCGAGAGCACATTCGACGAAGCTGCGTTATGCGGTCCGCGGCTAGCGCTGACTCGCCGGGCGCGCCGCAAGTAAAAGCTGCCGGCGCTACTGCCCGGCCGCGGGCGCGCTGCAAGAAGAGTTTCTTGCAAAAACCTGAATTTCAGAAATTTGCAAGAAAGAGAATCCAAATAAGTAGAAATTCTTCTTGCAAAAGTGCCGGATTCCGGATTTGCAAAGAAGGGTTTCTTGCAAATCCTAAAAATCTTCGGTTCTGCAAGAAATGACAGCTAATTCACGGCGGCAGAATTCCCTAATATTGTACAAATGAGTTTGGCGGCAGCCGCCCGGCGCGTTACTGCCCGGCCGCCGGCGCGGCCGCCTGCGCTTTGGCCTGCGCGGCCGCAATATCGGCCTGCGCCCTTGCAGCGGCCTGCTCGGGCGTCATGCCCTGCGCCATATAGGCTGCCTGAAGCTGCGCCGCGATCTGCGCAACCTGCGCGTTCGCCTGTGCCTGCGCATCCGCCTGCGCTTTGGCCTGCGCGGTGGCATCCGCGCCTTGCGCCCTGGCATCTGCACTCTGCGCTTTGTTAACAGCATCCGCAGCCGCCTGCGCCGCGGCAGGATCTGCCTGCGCCGCAGGATCATTTCCGGCCGTGTTGGCTGTCAGATCGGACTGCCCGTCCGAGGTAGCGGGCTTGCCGGAATAGGAGACAGCCTGTGCCTGACTTAAACCGCCGTAGACAATCACGGCTTCGCCAGAGGAAACATTCGCGTAGACGTCGTCCGCCGCGTCCACGGGCAGATTTACACAGCCGTGGGATCCTCTGGTAACATAGATGTCACCTCCGAATTTGCTGCGCCAGGAAGCGTCGTGGAATCCGACGCCGCGGTTGAACGGCATCCAGTAGCTGACCGGAGACGCGTAGTTGTCGCCGCGAAGAACCGTGTCGCGCTGCTTGAATTTGAGGGAATAAATGCCGTCCGGCGTACCGTTCCCTGCAAGAGCCTTACCGGAGACACAGTCGGTGTCGAAAACAATTTTCCCGTCTTTATGGATGTACACATGCTGCTTATCCAGATCAACCTCGGCATAATTGGCCGGGTCCCAGTCCACGCTTCCGTACTGGAAAGCCTTCTGGAAGTAGACAGGCTCAACCTCACTGTCTTCTCCGGTTTCAATCGCCTTGATGATTGCGTCAACAGTCGAAGACTGGTCCATCCACCAGCCATAGTCGCCGGCCGTGATCGAAATCGTATCCCCGGACGCGGTAGTAAAAGTACGTTTCTGCCCGTAAGTATCGTATTTTTTGGAAAGCTCCGCGACATAAGAGGCAATCTTGTCACGGTTGAATACGTCGGCAACGGTCAGGGCGGCGTTGTTTTCGCTGCTGCTGTCGGAGAGGTCGTTCAGCCATCCGGAAACGACATCGGGTCCGGCAACTTCTTTGTTCTGGCCAAACGGAATCGTGATTGTAACCGCGGCGAAGCGGTTTAACATTTCGGTATCCGCGATCAGCTGTTCGTTGTCCGCGCTGACTGCCGCGCTCTCATAGCAGCCGGCGTCTTCCAGAGAAAGGGAAGGCGACTGCGCTGTGATGGCTTCGGTGATGGCGGCGAGTGTTTTGTCGCTGTCAAGCTGCGTTCCCGCATCCCCATTTACAATCTGGAACTTACCGTCCACAACCTTTGCCGCGGCGTTTTCAGGCGCGCGCACATTTGCCTCGTCGAAAAACGTAAGCGTGCTGATTTTCTTCTCAAGGGCAGGTTCACTGAATTCCACGTCCTCGTCGATCTTATAGGATGTGGAATGGAATAAAGAAACGGGCCAAAGGAAAATGTTGGTTCTGCCGAGGGCACTGCGCACATGCGGCCCGGGCGTCGCCGTCAGGTCAATGTCCTTCGCCGTAATTGTGTCCGAAAGACCGTCCCGCCCCTGGATGGTCAGCTTGTAGCTGTCCGCGCTGCCCTGCAGGCCTGCTTCTGTCTGCCGCGCGGTCATGAGCGAAACATTTCGTCCGTTCAAAGACGTATGGAACTGGAAGCGGTTCGCGAAAAACAACGCACCCTCCAGATAAATCACCGCTGCCGCGACGGGCAGCGTAAATAAAATCAAAAATCCCTTTTTCATCGTATATGCTTCCATAAAAATGCTGTAAGATCTTTATAAGAGCATTACTATAGCACGAATAGCGGAAAAAAGGTGCATTTCAGAAAGATTTTATGCGCGGATCAGCTCGACCTTCGGAAGAAGCTGATCGATCAGCGCCTTTTCCGGAGGCCTCGTGCCCGGCGTTGTCGCGCTTGCCGCGGAAGCCGCGATGCAGAGCCTTGCGGTATCCTCAAAGGAAACGCCGCGCTCCAGACAGTACGCAAGAGACGCCGCCATCGCGTCGCCTGCGCCGACCGGAGAGAGCGCCTTGACTGTAAGACCGGGACAGCGGATCAGCTGCCGGCCTTTGACAAACAGCGCGCCCTGCGCCCCGAGGGAGATGGCGGCAAGAGGAATGCCTTTGCCCGAGAGCTGCAGCGCGCAGAGCATCAGCTCCTCTTCGGAAAGCGCGTGCCCTGCGCCCAGCCCGAAATACGAGGACAGCTCCTGCAGATTGGGCTTTACAGCGTCCGGCTGCGCTTCGATGCCAAGCCGCAGCAGTTCTCCGTCGGCATCGAGAATGACCCGGCTGCCTTTCCTTTTCAGAAGCCGGATCAGATGGGCATAATAGTCCGGGGAGACGCCCTGCGGGATGCTGCCCGAGATCACAAAAACCGTATCCGGGCCCGCATAGGCAGACAGCTTTTCCTGACAGCGGCCGAGAATTTCCGGCGTGAGGAGCGGCCCCGGCTCATTGAGCTCGGTCATCGTTCCGTTTTCCTCGATGATCTTTTCGTTTGTTCTCGTTTCCTCTTCAATATGAAGAAAGTCCGTGCGGATGCCTTCGTTCTCCAGCGTATCTTCGATAAAACGCCCGGCGGAGCCGCCCGCGATACCGGCAGCGATGCACTCGCAGCCGAGAACTCTCAGCATACGCGCCGCGTTGATGCCTTTACCGCCGGCGTCAAGGGCCTTCCGGCTGATCCGGTTGAGCTGCCCCGTGCGCAGCCAGTCGATATAAACGGTTTTGTCAACCGCCGGATTCATCGTCAGTGTTACGATCATGACTTTGTTCCCTTTCCGCCTTTAACGCGTGAGGACGGGTCAAAACAGGTCAGCCCCCGGATCACTTCCGACGCCGCAATCGCGCCGGCGGCAGGCGGGACGAAGGAAGTCGAGCCCGGAATATCGCGGCGCTCGGTGCATTTTCTCTTGGTACCCGGCGGGCAGATACAGTGATACAGGCACGAATTGTCATTGTCATTGACCGGACGGATCGCAGGTTCGGTCGAATAGACGACCTTGAGCTTCTTCACATGGCGCTTTCGAAGTTCGTAGCGCATCACGCGGGCGAGCGGGTCCATCGTGGTCTTGTAGATGTCTGTAACGGTCAGTTTTGTCGGGTCGACGCGGTTGCCGCAGCCCATGACCGAAAGAACCGGAACGCCGCATTTCTGCGCGCGCAGGATGATGTCGATCTTGGCCGTGACCGTGTCCAGCGCGTCCACCACGTAGTCGAACTGCGTGAAGTCCAGCTGGTCCGCGTTTTCCGGCAGGTAAAACATCTTGTACGTGTTCACCTGAATCTGCGGATCGAGGTCGTGGACGCGTTCTTTCGCAACATCGACCTTGTATTTGCCGACCGAGCTCCGCGTTGCAAGCACCTGACGGTTGAGATTTGTCAGGCAGATTCTGTCGTCGTCGATCAGATCGAGCGTGCCGATCCCGCAGCGTGCGAGCGCTTCCACAACGCTGCCGCCGACGCCGCCGATCCCGAAAATGGCCACCCGGCTGCCGGAGATGATTTTCATGGCTTCGGGGCCTAAAACCAGTTCTGTTCTGGAATATTGATTGAGCATAAGTCTCCTTAATTTATACTTGGAATGTTTGCCGCAATAGCGTATTATACGTGGGTGATGAAAAATAAACAATATATTCGGCAATTAAACAGACGATTTTTTGACGCGGACAAGGTCGATTTCGATAATCTTTTATTCGACCGGCACGCGCTTTTTGCGCTTCTTATGCCCGTTGTGATCGAGCAGCTTCTCTCTGCCTTCATGGGCACCGCGGATTCGATGATGGTCGCGAGAGCAGGGAGCGCAGCTATCTCGGCCGTGTCTTTGACTGACTCAATCAACGTGCTGTTCATCCAGCTCTTCGCGGCTCTCGCCGCCGGCGGCACGATTATCTGCTCGCATTTCATCGGGCAGGGCGATATCGGCAAAACAAACCGCGCCGCACAGCAGATCCTCCTTACAATCGCGGTGCTCTCGTGTGCTGCGGGGGCGTTTTGTTTTGCCTTCAATGAGCCGCTCCTGCGCCTGATCTTCGGCAGTGTGGACGAAGAAGTCATGAGAAATGCCGTTACGTACTTCTCCTTCACTACGGTTTCTTTTCCGTTCTTTGCGCTGTTTCAGGCAGGCGGCGCGTTTTACAGAGCCTGCGGCAACAGCCGTTTTCCGATGCTGATTTCGGTGAGCACAAATGTGATGAATATCGTGGGAAACGCGGTCTTTATCTTCGGCTTCGGCTGGGGAGTCGCGGGTGCCGCGCTCTCGACGCTGCTTTCGCGCATTATCGGCATGATCTGGATCATGGCCGCGCTTCGAAGAGGCAGTCAGGAGATCGTGATCCGGCATTATCTGATCCGCCCGGATCCGTATCTGATTAAGAGAGTGCTCGCGATCGGCATTCCGTCCGGACTTGAGAACAGCATGTTCCAGTTCGGAAAACTCGTGATTCAGTCAAGCGTATCCACGCTCGGCACGACTGCGATCGCGGCGAACGCGATGGCCAGTCTTCTGGAGAGCTTAAGCGGCGTTGTGGGAATCGGCATCGGCATCGGCATGATGACGATCGTCGGGCAATGCCTCGGGGCAGGCCGCACGGAGGAGGCAAAATATTACATCGTAAAACTGACCGAGATCTCGGAGGTCTGCGTAACGTTGTGTTCGCTGCTTCTGCTGGCGCTCACGCCCGGCATCAACTGGCTCGCGGGGCTGGAGCCGGCTGCCGCAAAACTCTGTTTTGACATGGTCATTTACATCATGATCTGCAAGCCGTTTTTCTGGTCGCTTTCGTTCGTGATCGCTTACGGCCTGCGCGCGGCGGGCGATGTGAAATTCTGCATGATTTCGTCCATGATCACGATGTGGACGTTCCGCGTGACGCTGACGATCATCCTGATCCGAATGTTCGGGTTCGGCCCGATCGCGGTCTGGATCGGCATGTCGGCGGACTGGGCAATCCGCGGAGTCATTTATACAAAACGTTTTCTTTCCGGCAGATGGCTGAACCATGAGGTGACTTAATTGATAAACCGGCGGCTGCCGCAGGGGGTCTTTATGAACAATTCGCTTACAACAGGCAAAATAGCGCCGGCGTTGCTCCGGTTCATGCTGCCGCTTTTTATCGGCAATGTTTTTCAGCAGCTTTACAACATGGCGGATACGATTATCGTCGGCCGCTTTGTGGGGCAGAACGCGCTTGCGGCGGTCGGCTCCACCGGAACGATCATGTTCCTTGTTATCGGCTTTTCCCAGGGCCTGACCGGCGGCTTTACGATCCTGACCAGCCAGAAATACGGGGCCGGAGATGAAAAGGGCGTCAAAGAGAGCGTCGCGAACGGTATCCTGCTGTCGGTGATTGTGATTCTTGCGATCACGCTTGTCAGCACGCTGTCCATGCGCGGCGTGTTAACGCTGATGAATACGCCTTCCGAGATCTTCGCGGACGCCTACACATATATCTCGATCATCTGTCTTGGAACCGCGTGCAGCGTTTCCTACAACCTGTTTTCGGCGTTCCTGCGGGCCATTGGCAACAGCCGGATACCGCTCATCTTTCTGGTACTTTCCGCGTGTCTGAACGTGGCGCTGGATCTGGTGTTCATTATTGTCTTTCACATGGGCGTAGCAGGCGCCGCGCACGCGACCAATCTTTCGCAGGCGATCTCGGCAGCGCTGTGCCTTGTCTATATCGTGCGCAGGATTCCGGTTCTCGTACCGGAAAGGCACATGTGGCGCTTTTATCCTTACGCGACGGGACATCAGCTGCGCGTAGGAGTTCCGATGGCACTGCAGTTCGCGATCACGGCTTCCGGCACGATGATCATGCAGTCCGCCGTGAACCTATTCGGCGCGACCGCGGTCGCCGCGACGACGGCTGCCGGCAAGGTGCATAACCTGTTTTCCCAGGGCGACATGTCCATGGGACAGACCATGGCCGCTTATACAGGACAGAACTACGGTGCGGGAAACACAGACAGAATCCGGGGCGGTGTGAAGGCCTCGGTCATCATCATGACGCTGTATTCGGTGATTGCCGGCGCTCTGGTGCTTCTTGTATACAAGCCGGCGCTTGGCCTTTTTTTCAAGGCGGGAACCGACATCAGCGCGATGCTGCCGTACGCGCACACCTATATCGTGCTGTGCGTTACGTTCTACATTCCGCTCGCGATGATCTTCATCTTCCGCAATACAATGCAGGGCTGCGGCTTCGGCTTCCTTCCGATGATGGGAGGCGTCGTGGAGCTTATCTGCCGCCTTCTGATGGCGGCCGCTTCCATGAAGCTGATGAGCTATCCGCTGGCCGCGTTCTGCGACCCGTTCGCCTGGATCGGCGCGGGCGCGTTTACGGCCATCGCCTACCGCTTTGTCATCCGCAAGGTTGAAAAGATCCTTTCGGAAGAATACAATCAGAACCATCTATGAATCGAAAAAGATACAACACTAAACGACTGCACCTTCTCGACGTGATCCGCGGGATAACGCTGATCAGCATGATCGCGTATCATGCTGCCTGGGACCTCGTCTATATTGCCGGTGTGGACTGGCCGTTTTACCATACGGAGAAAGCATTTCTGTGGCAGCAGAGCATCTGCTGGACGTTTATTCTGCTGTCGGGCTTCTGCGCGGCGCTGTCGGTGCACCGCATTAAAAGGGGCCTGCTTGTGTCCCTTTGCGGCGTACTCGTGACCGCGGTGACACTTGTCTTTCTGCCCGAAGACCGCGTGATCTTCGGCGTACTGACGCTTCTTGGCAGCGCGATGCTGCTGTGCGGGATTCTGCACAAGGCTTTGATCCGTATGCATCCGATACCGGGCATGATTTTGTGCGGCTATCTGTTTTATCTGCTGCGTGACGTGAATTCCGGGTGGCTGCAGCTTTATCCCGGCAAAACATACCCGCTTCCGGCCTCCCTCTACCACGGGTACATTTTAACGTACCTCGGATTCATGGACCCGGGATTTATGTCCACGGACTATTTTTCGCTGCTGCCCTGGGTGTTCCTTTTCCTGTGCGGCTTCTATCTTTCGCTCGCGCTGCAGCGGGACGGCTCGGTGCGGCTTGGCCTGTTCCGGCTCAACATTCCGCCGCTCTCGTTCCTGGGACGGCATTCTCTTTTGATTTATCTGCTGCACCAGCCAGTGCTGTACATGGTCATCGTGCTCTGGATGCGGTATCTGAAATAACGGACGCCCATGCGTCCTGATGGAGAAGCTATGCGTAAATCCAATCCTGTGCAGACAGTTCTTTCGGTCGCTGCCTGCAAACTGACAAGAAATCTTCTGCGGCTTACAAAGCGCGGAGGGACGGCGCTGCCCGGCAAGGTCGCGCGCGTTTTTGCCCCGAATATTCTGGAAACTGTGAGCGAGGGGATGGAAATCATCGTCGTCACGGGCACCAACGGCAAAACAACGACCTGCCGCATGCTCGAACACGCCTTTACGTCTTCGGGACGCGAATGTCTTTCAAACAAATCCGGCGCAAACCTTTTATCCGGCGTTACCGCGGAGCTGACCTGCAACGCGACATGGCGCGGAAGGCCGAAGACGCATTACGCGGTCATCGAATGTGATGAAGGCGCGCTCAAACAGGTTGTTCCGCTGATCCATCCGAAAGTCATCGCCGTTACAAACCTGTTCCGCGACCAGCTGGACCGCTACGGGGAAGTCATGCATACCGCGGATACGATCCGCGTCGGTATCCGGAAAGTGCCGGAGACCGTGCTCTGCCTGAACGCGGACGACTCGCTGGTCTCCTCGCTTTCGTTTGACGTACCGAACAAAGTTTTGTACTACGGCCTGAATACGCCGGTGGGAGATCAGAAAGATCCCGCAGTGTCCGACGCGAAGTATTGCATCCGCTGCGGAACACAGTACAAATATCTGTACCATACTTACGCGCACCTTGGCGGCTTCTACTGCCCCAAGTGCGGGTACAAACGGCAGGAGCCGGCGACTGCGGTCACAAAGATCAGAAAAATGTCCGCCTCGGGTTCGGACGTTCTGATGCAGATCGGCGGCAGCAGCCAGGAGGTTTTGGTAGGCCTTCCGGCGGTCTATAATCTGTATAACGCGGCAGCGGCGATCTGCGCGTTCACAGCGGCGGGGCTGCCGGCGGAGGACATTATTTCGTCCCTTCGCGATGTGCACTCGAGCTTTGGCCGGATGGAGAATTTCAAGCTGGACGGGACCGATATCCAGATGATTCTGGTCAAGAACCCCGCAGGCTGCAATCAGGCGCTCGCTTATCTGACGTCGATGGAGGAAGACTTTAACGCGGTTTTCTGCCTTAACGACAGAACAGCGGACGGCCACGATATTTCGTGGATCTGGGATGCGGACTATGAGCAGCTGATGAAAGACCCGCACATCAAAAAGATTTATGTCGCCGGCGACCGCGCGCAGGATATGCAGCTGCGGCTCAAATACGCGGACGCGGAGGAAGAGCGTATAACGCTCTGCCCGTCGAAGGAGGCTCTGCTGCAGGCAATGCGGGAGAGCGCGCTGCCGGTCTTTGTTCTGCCGAACTATACGTCAATGCTGTCTCTTCGTGCGGCGCTGCAGGAAGCGGCCGGCGGAAAGAATTTCTGGGAAGGGTAAGACAAAGCTGCCTTTCCCCGGAGGATCAATTATGGAACTGAACATCTGCCACCTCTATCCGGAGGTACTGAATCTGTATGGTGACCGCGGCAATATCCGCTGTATGAAAAAGCGTCTGGAATGGCGCGGCATTAAAGCGCATGTGGACGAGCTGAAAATCGGGGAGCACAGGGATCTGACCGCGTACGATTTGTTTTTCATCGGAGGCGGACAGGATTTTGAACAGGAAGTTCTGCTGGGCGATTTGAAGTCCGGCAAGGCGGACGAGATCAGAAGTGCGGTTGAGGACGGAAAAACGTTCCTGTGCATCTGCGGCGGCTATCAGATGATGGGACATTATTATGAAACCTATGACGGCGTGAAATGCGAGTTCCTGGGAGCGGTCGATTTTTATACGGTCGGCGGCAAAACAAGAATGATCGACAACTACGCGTTCCGGCTCTCCGAAGAATCGGGCGGCAGCACGGTGGTCGGGTTTGAGAACCATTCCGGCAAAACCTACCTTGGCGCCGGCGTGACGCCGCTCGGAACGGTTCTGAAAGGAAACGGAAACAACGGAGAAGACGGGACCGAAGGCGTGCGGTACAAAAATGTGTTCGGCTCTTATTCCCACGGGCCGATTATGCCGAAGAACCCGCAGTTGTGCGATTTCCTGTTAAAGAACGCGCTCGAGAGAAAATACGGCAGGGGGAACGCGGAGCTTGCCCCGCTGCCGGATAAATTTGAAACGCTGGCGCACGATTCTGTGCTGAAGAAAATCATGCAGGCGTAAGCGGAAGATTCTGCCGGAGATGAAACCGGCGGATGGACGTAAAAAGAGGGCTGTATCTGATGTCAATGGCATCGGATACAGCCCTCTTTGCGTGGGGACCGCCTGCACTTCGCCTGAAGCCGGCCTCTGCGCCGGCCGCCGCTCGCCTCAATGAATCTCCTGCGAGCGCATGATCTGGCGGATCGCATCCATCAGAAACGGCCGCAGCTTCTCAATCGGCATCGGCTCGTCATTCAAGATCGAGTTATAGCTCGCCGAGCCGATCAGCTCTACAATCATATACAGCATCACTTCCGGATTCCGGTATTTCACATCAGAAGCCTTCACCGCTTCCTGAATCTTTTCGACAAAATTAACGTCATCCTCGAACCCGGGCGTGATCTGCACCAGCTCGTGCTTGAGAACGCCCCAGCTCAGGTTCTTGGAGATGAACTTTAACAGAAGCCGGTTATCCGAGAGCTGGCTGATCACATTGCCTGCGATGAACAGAACCTTGTCTTCCAGAGTAGTCAGCGCGGTTGCCTCCAGGGCAGTATATGCCTTCCCCAGAATTTCGCTTGCCTTATAGCGGATCAGACGGTCACGCAGATCATACTTGTCCTTGAAATAAAGATAGAAGGTTCCTTTGGCAACGCCTGCCTGCTCCACGATATTGGAAATCGAAGTGTTGGCAATTCCCTGATTGGTAAAAAGGTCAAAGGCAGTGTTCAACAGGGAATCCCGCTTTTTCTTCTTGTTCGCGGCCGACTTGCTCAGAGACGCCAAAATGGGATTTTCTTTATTGATACCGATTGTTCTTTCTGACTGCATTTGTATACCTGCCTTCAATGGGAAATTCGATGACGGGATCTGCCTTACGCGGAATCCCGTGAACGAAAATAATTATACAACAAAAAGTTGACCAAGAGTCATTTTAGTGCTATAACACTTTTTTGTAAACAGAAAAGTGACCGATGGTCAGATTTGTTCCCGGTACGGAACAAGAGGAGTTTTATGAAACAGTTTGGTAGAGCAATAGTAAAGCTGAGATACATCATTCTCGCAGTCGCGATCGCGCTGCTCATCCCGGCCGCGATCGGGTACATGCACACAAAGATCAACTATGACATGCTCGTCTATCTTCCGCAGGATATCGACACCATGAAAGGGCAGGATATCCTCAAGGACGAATTCGGAACCGGCGCCTTCGCTTCTTACATCGTGAAGGGAATGTCGGAGAAGCAGGTGTCCGACCTCAAAGCGGAAATCGAAAAGGTGCCGCATGTCAAGAAAGTTCTCTGGTATGACTCGGTTATGGACCTGTCCGTGCCGATGCAGATGCTGCCGGATGACATCTACGAAGCCTTCAACAGCGGCGACTCGACAATGATGTTCATCATTTTCGACCAGACGACATCGGAAGACGGAACGGTCGCCGCGGTGCGGCAGATCCGGAAGCTGTCCAACGAGAAATGTTTTCTCGCGGGTATGACGGCAACGCTCGTCGATACCGAGAACCTTTCCGATAAAGAGGCGCCGACCTATGTAGGACTGGCGGTGCTGCTGTCCGTCATTGTTTTGTCCCTGACGATGGATTCGTATCTGGTGCCGTTTGTTTTTCTTACCAGCATCGGAATGGCAATCATCTATAACCTCGGGACGAACCTGTTCCTCGGACATATATCCTATATAACAAAGTCACTGGCCGCGGTGCTGCAGCTGGGCGTCACGATGGACTATTCCATTTTCCTGTGGCATTCCTACGAAGATTATCAGTATGCCGGCAAAGAGCGGAAGGAAGCGATGGCTCTGGCAATCGCGGACACGTTCTCCTCGATCATGGGCTCCTCGATCACGACGATCGCGGGCTTCATCGCCCTGTGCTTCATGAGCTTCAAGCTCGGCCTCGACCTCGGTCTTGTCATGGCGAAGGGTGTTCTGTTCGGCGTTGTTTCGTGCATCACAATCCTTCCGTCGCTGATCCTGATTTTCGACAAAGCGCTCGAGAAGACAAGACACAAAGCGCTACTGCCGGATATCAAGGGCATCGGCCATTTCGTGACAAAACATTACAAAGCGTTCATGGCACTCTTCTTTCTGCTGCTTGTTCCGGCACTGTACGGATACAATCACACGAAGCAGTACTATGATCTCGCCAAAACACTGCCGAAAGACCTTCCGAGCGTCATTGCCAATGACAAGCTGCAGGACGAGTTTGACATGAGCACGACGCATATCCTGATGCTCAGTTCCAAGGTGCCTGCCAAGGATGTGCAGGCAATGGCGGATCAGATGGAAGCATCGGACGGCGTCAAGTGGGTACTCGGCCTCAATACGATTAAAGGAGCTGCGATTCCGGACGAGCTGGTGCCCGAAGATCTCGAGAGCAACCTGATGAACGATCACTGGCAGCTGCTTCTCATCGGCTCCAAATACATGACAGCGACGCCGGAATGCAACGCGCAGATCACGAAGCTGCAGAAGATCGCCAAGGAATATGACGACACTTCGATGCTGATCGGCGAAGCGCCCGCGACCAAGGATCTGATCAATATCACGGCGCACGACTTCAATGTCGTCAACTCGGTATCGATCGGCATTATTTTCCTGATCATCCTGCTGAACTTCAAGTCGCTGGCGATCCCGTTCGTGCTGGTCATGGTTATCGAGTTCGGTATTTTCATCAACCTCGGTATTCCGTTCTATACAGGAACGAAGCTGCCGTTCATCGCCTCGATCGTCATCGGCACGATTCAGCTGGGATCTACGGTCGACTACGCGATTTTGACGACGACAAGGTACCTGCGGGAACGTTACGCGGGAAACGCAAAGAAGGATGCGATCGCGACGGCAATTCAGTCGAGCGCGAAGTCCATTATGGTCAGCGCCATGACCTTCTTCAGCGCGACCTTCGGCGTCGGCCTTTACTCCGATATCGACCTGATCAGCTCGCTGTGCGTTCTCATGGCGAGAGGCGCGGTCATCAGCCTCGGCTGTGTTATTGGCATTCTGCCGGCGTTCCTGATGATCTTTGACAAACTGATTATGAAGACAACAAGGAAACCCAGATATCTGTAAGTAGTAAGAATGGAGAATCATTATGAAGAACAAGAAATTACTGGCACGCAGTACCAAATTGTGTAGTGTTATAACAGCTGTCTCCATGCTTTTCGGGATGACCGGCTGCGGAACTTCGAGCGTGACATCCTCCGCGGATGCCGTAACCGATACCGAATCGGTCGATGATGTAAAAACCGAAAGCAGCGGCAAAACCGACGAAGAAAAGCTCAGCGAGAAGATCGGAGAGCTTACGTCCGCGCACAGTGCAGGCAAAGGCAAGGATGAAACGGTCTATGTCATTTCCTCCGCGGACGGCAGCAAAAAGAGCGTGATCGTCAGCGACCACTTAAAGAACGGCGACGGCAAGGATACGCTGGAGGATAAGTCCGAGCTCAAAGACATCACGAACGTCAACGGCTACGAGACCTTCAAGAAGGGCAGCGACGGAAAACTGACCTGGGACGCCAAAGGCTCCGATATTTACTATCAGGGAACGACCGACAAAGAGCTGCCGGTGGATGTGAAGATCACCTATCTTCTGGACGGTAAGGAAGTTACGCCGGATGAGATTGCTGGCAAGAGCGGCAAGGTCACAATCCGTTTTGACTATACCAACAACACCGAGAAGACCGTGAAGATCGGCGGCAAAGACGAGAAGATCAAGGTTCCGTTCTCTGTTATCAGCGGCGTCATTCTCCCGATCGAGAATTTTGACAACGTAACGGTAACGAACGGGCGCATCATTTCCGAAGGGAAAAACAACATTGTCGTCGGCCTCGCCTTCCCCGGCCTGAAAGAGAGCATCAACCTCGATGATTTAAAGAACGAGGCTGTCTCCGAGGACGCGAAGAAGGAAATCGACGATATCGACATTCCGGACTATGTTGAGATCACCGCGGACGCGAAAAATTTCAAGATCGACACGACCATGACGGTTGCGCAGAGCAATCTCCTGTCTTCGGTCAATCTGACACAGGACGTTGATACAAAAGAGCTGACCGACAAGATGGACGAGCTGCAGGACGGCGCGGACAAGCTGCAGGACGGTGCCGGAAAGCTCAAAGACGGTACCTCGAGTCTGACTGACGGCACGGAAAAGCTCAAGGACGGCTCCGGGGATCTGAAAGACGGTACGAAGAAGCTGGCAGGCGGCACAGACGATTTAAAGGACGGCGCGGACAAATTAAAAGACGGCTCCGCGGACCTCAAAGACGGTACGAAGAAGCTGGCGGATGGCACGGATGATCTTTCTTCCGGCGTTTCAACGCTCAAGGACGGTTCTTCAAAACTGGCGGGCGGCACGGATGATCTTTCTTCCGGTGTTTCCAAGCTTAAAGACGGCTCCTCAAAGCTGGCGGGCGGCACGGATGATCTTTCTTCCGGCGTTTCCAAGCTCAAGGACGGCTCTTCAAAGCTGGCGGGCGGCACGGATAAACTCAGCTCCGGCGCTTCGCAGTTAAAAGACGGCACATCGCAGCTCTCTGGCGGCCTGAAGACTCTGAAAGCCGGCACATCGAAGCTGAAGGCCGGTACGGATCAGCTTTCCGCCGCAAAGCCGCAGCTGGATCAGAGCCTGAAAGATCTGCAGGATATGGGCAAGCAGCTGAATGATGCGAAAAACGGCTCCGCACAGATTTCGGACGGCATCGGTAAGCTCAGAGAGGCGCTGACTGCCAAGTTGAAGGCAATGGACGCTGGCGTGCAGACGATTTCGGCAGGCATCGGCCAGGTAGCGAATAGCATCAAGGAGTTGCGGAATAATTTTAATAACGGTGTCGGCGTTATCCAAGGGCAGGTGGAAAAGCTGATTAGTGACCTCGAGGATTATTCGAAGGATGAAGCCAGCGGCACCACAGGACAAGGTTACCGCGATAAAACAGAGCAAGCATATAATCAGGCGCTGCAGTCGGCGCAGAGCGCGAACGATACTTTGCAGAAAGCGCAGGAAACAGTAGACAAAGCGCAGAAGGCTTATGACGAAGCGTTGAAAGCGCAGCAGAACAGCGCGGATGCAGGGAACAGCCTGCAGCAGCAGAACGACGATCTTGCCAAGAAGAACGCAAAGCTGCAGCAGAAGATAGATGAACTGCAGAATTCCGCGGATCAGGAGAAGGAGACGAATGATGCGGCTTCTCCCGCTGATAACAGCGGCGCTTCTTCAGGTAATGCGTCGGCTGAAAAAGCGGGAACGCAAAGTACAGATTCTGAAGGAAGCAAGGCAGCCGGCACAGAGCCGGCAGAAACTCCCGCGCAGAACGATGCGGCGGCAGACGCGTCTGCGCAGAGCGCGGCTCCTGCAGACAATACTTCTTCAGAGGACACAAATGCCGGCAATTCCACTGCGGACACTACAGAAAATGTTCAGAGTACGCAGGCAAGCCTTGCCGGTCTGGCGGTAAGTAAACTGAATGAAATGAAGAACGCGCTCTATGAGAGCACGGTTCTTGTTGCGAAGGCGGGAGAGAGCAGCGAGACGGTTGCACAGGCACAGCAGGCGCTTGAGAAGGCTAAAGAGAGCCTACAGTCCGCGCAGCAGGCAAAGGTTGCAGCCGACGCCACGGTCAGCGCACTGAAGGATATGAAGTCTTCTGTCGACAGCGCGGAAACGTGGAAGGGTACCAATGATTTGAAGCGGGTCGAGAAGATGACCAGGATCATGGGCGAAGCCGAGGCGATCAACTCGAGTCTGGATATTCTGCAGAAAAGTGTTGACGCGGCTCTGGATTCCCTTTCTTCCGGCCTTGACAGTGCGAAGAACGGCCTCGACAAAATTCATGCCGGCATTAATGATTCTTTAAATTCCGATGAAACCAGGGAGGAACAGAAGCAGCTGAATGAAAGCCTTACGGCCCTCAAGGGAGGCGCAGATAAGCTGACAACCGGCCTTGACAGCGGTCTGCAGCAGCTGACGGAGAAGTCGGCCGCAACAACGCAGAACATCAGCGCTTTGAAGAACGGCATTGATCAGCTCAGCAGCGGCGCCAACTCTCTGGATGACGGTGCAGGCAAGCTTGCTGCCGGCGCGGAACAGGCTGATAACGGTGCCGGAACTCTGGCAGGCGGCATTCAGGAACTTGGCAAGGGCGCGCATGATCTTGACGATGGTATCGGCACGTTAAAGAGCGGCGCATCGGATTTAAAGAGTGGCGCACATCAGCTTGACGATGGTATCGGAACATTAAAGAGCGGCGCGTCGGATCTGCAAAGCGGCGCACACCAGCTCGACGACGGTGTATCAAAACTCCAGAGCGGCGCGTCGGATCTTCAGAACGGCGCGCATCAGCTCGATGACGGCGCCGGCAATCTGAGCGACGGCATTATCAAGCTGGATAACGGCGCAGGTGATCTTCAGAAGGGCGCACATGATCTGGACGACGGCACGCAGACGCTGATTGACGGCATCAACTCGCTGAATGACGGCGCACACGAGCTGGATGATGGTATGGCAACATTGCAGGACGGCATCATCAAGCTGAACGAAGAGGGTATCCGGAAGCTGACGGATCTGTTCGGCGACAACGTGCAGGATGTCATTGACAGAATTAACGCGGTTGTGGATGCCGGCGATGACTATACATCGTTCGCGGGCACCGGCGATCAGGAGAACAGCACAGTCAAGTTCATTTACAAGACAGATGCTGTAAAAGCGAAAGAAGACTGAGCCTTTCCCGATTGGGCGCAGAATTCTTATAATAGAAAGTAGAGAGCTCCCGGTTCGAAAGAACTGGGAGTTTTTCCGTCTCGCTTTTCAGCGCCTATGAAAGGCTGGCGATGCCGGCGTCCTGATCACTTTTTTCTGTGATGAACGATCTGCGTGCCGCCGGCGTTATAGAAGCCAGATCATGTATGGAACTGACTTGTTCTGCGCTCGAATTCCATCCGGAGGGTGAAAATTATTGGCAGAGACTAATATGCATTCCGGCTTGTCGGCCCGAATTCCCTCCGGGAGAAGAAAACCAGTCCTAGTGACTAGCATGGATCCATGATAATAACCGTCTACCCATCAAATTTGAGCTGCAGAAGGACGCTGACTTCCTTCTGTAATTGTTTTTCGGGATCCGGTAGGAATTTATCATGAAAGCAGGATAAAGAAGAGAAATCTTAGTATCCTCTGGATCGCAGAATTGTTGTACAGAAGGAAAATTTCCAGGCAGACGCTGTTTTGCAAGCATTCTGCAAATGAAAATTTCTCTGAGGAAGGACAATTTCACAAACTGTGACACATTTTACAGAAAGAGAGCTTGCCGGCCTGCCATCCCAACAAGATTTTTCGCAGACAGGAGGAGACCGGCGTACCGCGGCAGGATTTTTTGCTATACTGAAACTGCCTGACCATTTCCGATGGCAGTCTCTAAGCTAAAAGGTTTGATCAATGAGTGATAACGTCCACAACAAAAACGAAGCCGGAAATTATATCTGGAATGCCATCGGCGGCATGCTGAACGCAGGCCAGTCGGTGTTTGTTCTGATCATTGTTACAAGAGTCTGCGGTCTGGAAGCCGCCGGCCTTTATTCGATTGCCTTTGCGACCGGCAACCTGTTTATGTATCTTGGCAACTACGGCGTGCGGAATTATCAGGTTTCGGACGTGGATGAGAAGTTTCCGTTCCGCAGCTACGTCCTGCACCGCCTGCTGACGGTAGCCCTGATGCTGCTGGCGGCAGCGGTCTACTGCACGTACAGTCTGCTGCGCGGCGCTTATTCGCCCGCCAAAACAATGACCGTCGCAGCCATGTGCCTTTTAAAGGCAATCGACTGTCTGGAGGAAGTGCTCGAAGGCAGACTGCATCAGAGAGGAAGACTGGACCTCGCCGGCAAAATGATGACGGTCCGTCTTCTTATCAGCATCGGCGGCATGCTTGCTGTCCTTGTGGAAACCAGAAATCTTCTGACCGCAACGAACGCCGCCATTATTCTTGCGGCAGCGGCGGTCATTCTCATGGCGGCGGCCTGCAGGAGAACGCTGCTGCCGCTGCAGCCGGCGCCGGAACTCGTCGCAGACGTCGGAAACGCAGGTGCTGCGCCGGGCGCTGCCGCGAAGAACAGGGGAGCGGCAACATCGCCGGCGGCCGCCAGCGCCGCCGTATCCGCCGCGCGCCGCGGCGCCCTTCGCGACGCGGCAGTGCTGATGCGGGTCTGTTTTCCTGTGTGCGCCGCAAATTTCCTGTCCTTCTATCTGATCAACGCGCCGAAATACGCGATCGACGCGGCCATGAGTGAGACGGCGCAGGCGCAGTACAACTTTATCGCGATGCCGGTCTTTGTGATACAGCTCCTTGGCATGTTTGTGTATCAGCCGGTGCTGGTGCGCATGACGCTTTCATGGAACAGAGCGGACAAGAAAGGCTTTCTGCGGGATTTTCTTCGAATTACGGCAGGACTTCTGATTATCGCGGCGCTGTGTCTTGGCGGGGCGTATGTTCTGGGAATTCCGGTTTTGTCAGCGCTGTACGCGACGGATCTTTCTGCCTTGAAGCCGGAGCTTCTATTGATTCTTACCGGCGGTGTTTTCCTTGCGATGAACGGCTTCTACAGCGCCGTGCTGACCCTGATGCGCGAGCAGAACAGGATTCCTGTCATGTATCTTGCGGGGGCGGTGCTCTCCCTGATTCTGACGCCCCGCTTTGTGGGAATCAGCGGTATTATGGGAGCGGTGATTTCGTTTGTACTGATCATGGCGATCGTCTGCGCGCTGCTTTCGGCGCAATTTGCCGTGGCGTATAAAAAGCATCCTGCAGCCGCCCGCACCGCACATTAACATTGAGAAAGCGCGGAAAATACGTTAAAATCTATTAGTTATACATTGTCCGGATTACTGTAAAGGAGTTACTCCATGGTCTTCAGCTCCATGACCTTTCTCTGGCTCTTTCTGCCGCTCGTCTTTGTACTGAGCCTGATCATCCGCAGGCCGCGCCTGCAGAACTATCTCCTGCTCATCTTCAGCCTCTTGTTCTATGCCTGGGGGGAGCCGGTGTATCTGTTTCTGATGCTGTTTTCCATCCTGATGAACTGGACCTTCGGACTTTTGATCGAAAAGAGCACGGCGCATAAAAAGCTGTTCCTCGTACTGGATATCATCGGAAATCTTGGCCTTCTCGGCTATTTCAAATATACAAACTTTATTCTGGATACGATCCGGCGCCTTCTGCCTTCCGCTTCCGTACCGGTAACGCATATCGCGCTGCCGATCGGAATCAGTTTCTTTACATTTCAGGCTATGAGCTATGTGATTGATCTGTACCGCGGCAGATACAGGGCGCAGAAGAATCTGTTTCATCTGGCACTGTACATTTCTTTCTTTCCGCAGCTGATCGCGGGCCCTATCGTGCAGTACAAGGACATCGAAGATCAGATCATGAACAGGAAGCGGACGCCGGAGAAGATTGCGAGCGGTATCCGGAGATTCATCTACGGCCTCGGAAAAAAGGTGATTATTTCGAATCTTGTCGCCTCGTCTGTGGATAAACTGTTCGCGCTTTCGCCGGAAAACATGACCGGCGTAATGGCCTGGACCGCGGCCATACTCTATACGCTCCAGATTTACTATGATTTCTCGGGCTACTCGGATATGGCGATCGGTCTCGGGCGGATGTTCGGCTTCGAGTTCCTTGAAAACTTCAACTATCCCTATATTTCAAAGTCGATCCGCGAGTTCTGGAGGCGCTGGCACATTTCGCTTTCCTCGTGGTTCCGCGACTATGTCTATATCCCGCTCGGCGGCAACAGAAAAGGCGAAGTGCGGACCTATATCAACAACATCATTGTTTTCTTTCTGACAGGACTCTGGCACGGCGCCAGCTGGAACTTTGTCGGCTGGGGACTGTACCACGGCTTCTTTATTATCATCGAGCGTCTCGGCTTTGGTAAGATTTTAAAGAAATCGAAGGTGCTGGCCACGATTTATACCGCGCTTGTCTTCATTATCGGCTGGGTGTTCTTCCGCGTAACAAGTGTGCGGCAGGGCTTTGCGATCGTCTTCCGGATGCTTCTGCCGTGGCGTTATACGGTATCGCAGGGAGCGGCGCTCGGAACGATGGTCGGCACGCAGACGCTTCTTGCCGCGGCCGCGGGCATCATCGGCTGCGGTATTCTGCAGCAGATCTTTACGCTGGGCAGGCTCAAAAACATCGCAGCCCGTTGGAAAAACAGCATCCCCGAAGCGGTTTATCTTGCGGCGGTGATGTTTTACAGCATTTTGCTGCTCGCAAACAACACATACAATCCGTTTATCTATTTCCGGTTCTGAGAAGGCTCCGGTAAACGGTGAAACACAAGGCGCAACGCGCGGAAACGACAGAACATGAGAAAAACAGTTCAGGCATTTTACATCGCCATTTTTACGGCGGCAATCCTGCTGCCGGTGCCGTTATTCAAGGTTATCAAGCCTTACATCGACACGAACAATTACGAAAACAGAGAGCTCGCGCCGCGGCCGGCGCTGCAGCTGAACGCGGAGAGCATCAGCAGCTTTCCTTCGGACTTCGACAGCTGGATGTCTGACCATCTGCCGTTCCGGAACCAGCTGCTTTCTCTGAACGGGATGATCGACTACGATGTTTTGCACAGCTCGTCGTCGGACACGGTCATTGTCGGAAGAAAAGGCTGGCTGTTTTACAAAGGCGCGCAGGTGAACAGCGAAGATCCGGTCGCGGACTATACCGGAACGAATCTGTTCAGCGAAGAGCAGCTGGAGACCATCGCCCGCAACATGAAGGAAGCGCAGCAGCTTTTAAAGGACCGGGGGAGCGATTTCGTGATCTTCATTGCGCCGAACAAGGAACGGGTTTACAGCGAGTACATGCCGCGTTCCTACGGCGCGCCGGCAAAGGAGAACCGGCTTTCCCAGGTGACTTCGTACCTGCGGGAGCACACCGATATCCCGGTCGTGTCCTGCATGGATGATCTCATGGAATATAAAAAGACGCATCCGGATACGCCGGTTTACTTCAAATATGATACGCACTGGAACGATCTGGGCGCGTATATCGGAACGCGCGCGCTTGCGCAGACGCTCGGATATTCGATGCCGGACCCGGACGAAGTTACGATGACCGACCTGAAGACCGGCGACTTTGATCTGGCCAGAATGCTGCATCTTTCCAGAGAACTGAACACGGACCATGTCTACAAGCTGACCGGATTTTCGAACCATACGATCATCAGCGAAAAGAGCGAGGATGGCAGGCAGTACCGCTTTTACAATCCCGCCAACGACGGAGAGCACAAAAAACTGGTGATCATCGGCGACTCGTTTTCGATGCTGCTCTCCCCGTATGCGGCGAGCATTTATAATAATACGTTTACGACCTATTATTACGATTATCAGTACGAGATGCTGGATCAGGAGTCGCCCAATATCGTCGTCTATGAAACGGTGGAGCGCTATCTTGGCAACATGCTGAACTTTTCTCTGGTGGACGGAATCGGAAAGGAATGACGGACGGTTATGGATAAAATTGCGGTGTTGATTCCATGCTATAACGAGGAAAAGACGATCGAAAAGGTTGTGCGGGACGCGAAGAGGGCGCTGCCTTCCGCGGTGATCTATGTCTATAACAACAATTCGTCGGACCGGACCGCGGAGCTGGCGGAAAAGGCCGGGGCAGTCGTCCGCAATGAGTATATGCAGGGGAAAGGCAACGTCATCCGCAGAATGTTTCGCGAGATCGACGCGCAGTGCTATATCATGGTTGACGGCGACGACACGTATCCTCTGGAGGATGCGCCGAAGATGGTCGACCTCGTTCTGTCAAAAGGCAGCGACATGGTCGTCGGCGACCGGCTTTCCTCGACATACTTCACGCAGAACAAGCGGCCGTTCCACAACTTCGGCAATTCGCTCGTGCGATCCTCGATCAACCGGCTGTTCGGCAGCAGCATCAAGGATATCATGACCGGCTACCGGGCTTTCAGCTATGATTTCGTCAAAACATTCCCGGTTCTCTCCACCGGCTTCGAAATTGAAACCGAGATGACGATTCACGCAGTCTGCAACAACATGCAGATCGACAATGTCATTATCGGGTACCGCGACCGTCCGGAGGGCAGTGTTTCCAAGCTCAATACCTTTGGCGACGGCTTCAAGGTGCTCGGTACGATTTTCAATCTGACAAGAAACTACAAGCCGTTTGCGTTCTTCGGCTTTTTTGCGGCGATTCTGGCGGTGATTTCTGTTATGTTCTTTATCCCGGTATTCCGCGATTACCTGACGACAGGACTTGTGGCAAAGTTTCCGACGCTCATTGTCTGCGGCTTTGTCATGATGGCGGCGATTCAGTCGTTTTTCTCCGGCATGATTTTATCGAACATGCAGAAAAACGTGCGCCGGGAGTTTGAGGTGCAGAGAAATCTGCTGCACAGGGATTATGTGGAAGGCTTAAAGGAAATGGAGGAGCGCAAATGACGCGCGGCGGCGCGCCACGGGGCGCGGCAGCTTCTGCCCGGGAATCGCAGGGCGCCGGCGCGGCAGCTTCCGGGCGCGCGGCGCGTGATGCCGGCGCATCGGCTTGCAGGGCCGGAGAAAAGCCTTTCAAGGCGGCCGACCTGTGGCCGCTGTGGCTGATCGGTCTGTTTTTCGTTCTCGCGGCGCTTGTCTATCTTCTGACCGGAGAGAATGCGAGAATCGCGGTTGCCGACAATCTGGACCTCTTTCAGGCACAGTATCAGATGATGAAGAACACCGGAACGTTCTTTGCGCGGGACGCTCAGGTCCCGATGCTGCACGGCGTAACGCGGGACGACCTGCCGGGGGACTGGCAGCTGACAGGGCTTCTGTACGCGTTTCTGCCGTCGTTTACGGCGTACATTGTTCTGTATTTTATTAAAATCGCGATCGCGGTAACGTCATTCTGCCTGCTCGCCATTCAGCTGTGGCAGGATGGCGTTCTGGACGGCGTCCGCCCGCGTGCGGCGCACGGCGCCGCGATTGGCGCGGCAGGAACAGCGACGACGAGCGCCGCGGATGCAAGACCTGCGGCGGCCCCGACAGGCGCCGTGCCTGCCGCGGAAGCATCATCCGCGGCGGGGCCGGCTGCCGCACCCGACAAGGCCGCGGCAAAAAAACACCTGATCGCCTGCGTCAACCTGTCGCTCCTTTGCGGTTTTGCGTACGGCGCGCTTTGCCTGTTTCCGGCTTTCGGGATCAGCTTTGCCTCGATTCCGCTTTTGATCTGGCTGGTTCTGCGCTTCCACCGCGAACAGAAGAAGAGCCGCGCGGCTTTATATCTTGCGGGCATTTTCGCGTATCCGTTCCTGTCGTATTTTTCTTACTTCGGGCTGTTTCTGATCGCGTATTTATGCGTCGCATGGATCTGGAGCTCTGCAGCGGAAAAGCGCCTGAACCACAGGCTGTTCTTTTCGATTATCGCGCTTTCCGCAGGCTATGCTTTCTTTGAGAACCGGCTGTTTGCCTCGATGCTGTTTTCCAAAGAGGCGACGATCCGGCAGACAATGAAGATCGCGTCGATGACATGGCCGCAGATTCTGGATCAGATGAAGCAGTGCTTCCTGACAGGCGGCGCGATGCATGTCACCAGTGTCCACGCAAAGCTCGTGCTGCCGGTCTGCTGCGCGTATTTTATCATTCTGAATGCGGGATGCATTCTGCGAAAGGATTACCGCAGGATATTTCACGATGTGTTCAATCTGGGCGCGCTGATCCTGGTGTTTAATTGTTTTGTCTTCGGGATTTACTACAGCGAAGGCGTAAGAAATCTGATTTCCAGACTGATTCCGCCGCTGACCGGCTGGCAGTTCGGAAGGACCAATTTCTTCAATCCGTTTTTGTGGTACGGTTTGTTCTGCATCGCGCTGTACCGGCTTTATCTATGGACGGCGCGCAGAGGCAGCGAAGGGCAGACGAAAGCTCTGAAAGGAAGGGGAGGACGCGTCTGCTGCAGCCGGCTTTTCCGGAGTGTAAGTTATCTGCCCGCGGTCCTCTCAGTGCTGATCGTCCTTCTTACGCCGGTGCCGTACAATGACCTGTACCACACGGTACACGCGCAGCTGAATGCAAGGCTCCGCGGAGTGAACGAACAGTCTCTGTCCTACAGTGAGTTCTATTCGGAAGACCTGTTTGAGAAAATTAAGCGCGAGACCGGTTATCACGGCGAATGGTCCGCGGCTTACGGCCTGCATCCCGCAACGCTTGAGTATAACGGGATCGCGACGCTGGACGGGTATCTCGGTTTTTATTCGCAGGATTATAAGGACCGCTTCCGGAAGATCATCGCGCCGGCGCTCGAAAAGCAGCCGGCTTCCAGAGCATATTTCGACGACTGGGGCGCGCGATGCTATCTTTATTCGGGAAGCAGCATGGTGACCGTGGAAGCGGTCCGCACGCCTGAAAGAACGAAGGAGCCGCTCGATCTGGATGTTGCGGCCTTTAAAGCGCTTGGAGGAAAGTACATTTTCTCGAGACTGGAGCTTACGAATGCGGAAGAGAAAGGACTTTCGCTTCGTGGTAAATACAGCATGGAAGACGCCTCGCCTTATACCATTTATGTATACGAAGCGCGCTGATGAGAAGCGCGGACTTGTGCCGCGGCCGCTGGTATCACGCGCTTTGCAAAGTAAACTTGCCTTATGAGTACATTGATCCGATTTCTGGGCTTTCTTGTGTCCGCAGTGGTTCTGCCGGTTCTGACAGGACTGCTGCCGCTCAGTTTTCTGCCCGCCGACAAAAGAGAATTTCATCTGCTGGTTCCGGCAGGATACTTCACAAGCTTTGCCTTGTTTGAGCTGACAGGGCTTCCGGTATTGTTTCTGACCTGGGCAGGAAACTTTAAGCTGCTTGTTGTTCTGTACCTTCTTTTCAGCCTTGCTGTCATTGCCGCCGGAGCGGTCCGCTGCGCGAAAAGCGGCGGGATCCGCCTGCCCCGGGGAGCCCGCATCCTGCTGACAAGGATGGGAAAACTGCAGGGCAAAAAGGCGCTCGTCGGAGAGAAGGAAGCTTTTCTTTTCTGGCTGATCTTCCTTTGCATCCTCGGCGTGCAGCTGTATATGGCGCTTACGCGCGCCTCCTATGACGGCGACGACGCCTATTATGTCGCGCAGTCGCTGCAGGCCTACCAGACCGGCACAATGTACAACTATGTGCCGTACACAGGCGTTTCGACGACGCTGGACGGGCGCCACGCTCTCGCAATGATTCCGATGTGGATCGCCGCGGTCTCGAAGCTCTGCAGAACGCATCCCACGATTATTACGCATACGATGCTGCCGCTCGTTTTTCTTGTCTTTGCGGACATCTGTCTTTACAGCGTCAGCAAAGAGCTGCTGGTCATGGAACCGGAGCTCGCCAGGCGCAGGATGCTGCCGGCCATGATGATTCTCTTTGCGCTGCTGCAGATCTTCGGAAACGTATCCATCTATACGCCCGAGACCTTTCTGATGATGCGCACCTGGCAGGGCAAAACAGTTTTCGCGAACATGGTTCTGCCGTCCCTGTTCTGGCTGCTGCTCGTTCTCGCGCACAGGTCGGAAGGCATGGAATATGCGGAGGAAGGGTATGGCCGTTTTCCGTATATCATGCTGGTACTCGTCAACATTGCTTCGGGCTTCTGCACCTCGCTCGCGCCGCTGCTCTGCACAGGGCTGCTCCTTGCGGGAAGTCTGTTCATCCGGATTTTCATGAAGCAGAAGAAGGCGTTCGGAAGGGTTCTGCTTTGCTGCATTCCGAATATCCTCTATTCGCTGTTTCTGGTCTTTCTGATGCTGCCGGTGCTCAGAGGAGGTGCCTGATGAATCCTTTGGCGACAATCAACATCATTATACAGTATGAAGGCTCGGGATTTATCCTGCTTCTGTATGCGGCGGCTTTTGTTCTGCTTTTGAAAAACGAGACAGACAGAGGCAACCGGGTCCTGTTCGGTTACCTTCCACTGGCGTTGTGTGTCCTCTTTCTGCTTCCTCCGGTCCACGGAATTTATTCGAAAATTGAAGGCTCCGATACGTATTACCGCCTGTTCTGGCTGCTGCCTGCGGGGACGACCATCGTATACGCGGCCGTGCGCACATTTGCCGACCATCTCCGGCGCATGCTGATTCTGATGGCGTTTCTGATCTTTCTGTGCGGCAGCAATGTCTATGAAAACCGCAATATCGTGAAGGCCGAGAACCGGCTGCACATTCCACAGTCGGTGCTGGATGTGTGCAACACGATTACCAATGACACCGGGGGGAAGCCCGCAATGGCCGCGATGCCTTCGGAGCTGGTACAGTTTGTGCGGCAGTATGATACCAGAATCATGATGCCGTACGGCAGGGAAATGTTGATGCCGGCATACGCGAACTATTACAATGCCGTGTATGCCGCGATGGAGCAGTCGGACCCGATTGACGCGGAGCAGCTGGCAGAGGCGATTACGCAGTACAACTGCCGGTATGTCGTCATCAACCGGTCACGGCAGGTGAAGGGGGATCTTTCCGCCGAAGGACTCGAGCTGGTTTCGGAGCTGGATGCGTATCAGATCTGGAGAAATCCGGAGGAAAAGGATACGGATATCAACATGTCGACCGAAGAGGTCAAAGAATAGCACAATGTCATTTACGTACGTAAAACAAACCGCCCGTGACGGGTCGGAATACATTGAGATCACAGGCCTTCAGAGCCGGCAGAGCCGTGTCAGCGTGCCGGATTCTCTGGAGGGTCTGCCGGTCAGAAGCATCGGAAGCCACGCGTTCGCGGAGCGGTCTTTTCTGCGCGAGCTTATCGTGCCCGCATCTGTGAAGACGCTTCGCTCCTTTGCGTTCTACGCCTGCCAAAACCTGGAGCGGCTTTCTCTCCATGATACGACGGACGACTATTATGACGGTGTCATCCGGCAGTGCACGGGACTGCGGCAGATTACGATTGAGGGGAGCGGGGAGAATTTCATTCTGATGAAGCAGATGCTCGCCGACGTCGATATGGCGCTGCGCTTCCGGCTGCTTCTTGGCGGAAAGGAAATCCGGCTGACCTTTCCTGAATATGTCAGTGAAGCCAGAGAAGATACGATGGCAAGGGCGATTCACTTTTCGACCTGGGGCAGCGGCATTGCCTACAGGGAGTGCGTCACGAAGAAAAACATCGACCTTTCGGAATACGACCGGCTTCTCCCGCGGCTGACCGATTATGACTTTGTAAGTGCGGCCGAGATTTCTCTGGACCGGCTGATGTTCCCGGAGGGCCTTGCTGCCGCCGCGGAAAAACAATACCGGGATTTTGTAAAGGAAAGATCGGAGCGCGTTTTGAAACTTCTGATCGGACAGAAAGATGTTCGGGCGGTCTCCTTCCTGTCGGCCGAAGGCCTGATCGGAAAAGAGGCGCTGGAGCCTTCTCTTTCGCTTGCTTCGCAGAAGGGGGAGAGCGAAATCTGCGCGGTTCTGATGGAAGAGCAGAAGAAATATGGAAGCGGCGGGACTGTTTTGACGCTGGGAGACTTTGACTTTTGAACAAGACACATGAAGCGCTCCGGATTCTGGGCGAAAAAATCCTGAATAATACGCGCACGCAGCTCTATCTGTCCATGCATTTTCTGGGGCCGGCGCTCGGGAGTCTGTCTTGTACCATGGATGTCTCCACTTTTTCGGTCGGCACGGATGCAGCGTTTATCCGCTACAACCCGAACTGGCTGCGCGAGATCTATATCGAGCGGCCGCGCGCTCTCTCCCGCGCGTACATGCACATGCTGATGCACTGCCTGTTCCGGCATATGTTCGCCTATAAGGATTACGCGGACAAGGATCTCTACAATCTGTGCTGCGATATCGCGGCCGAATCGGTAATCGACTCTTTCGCGATGGACTATGCCGCGATTGATGACATCATCACCGATTTCCGCGCGTCTGTGTACGACCGGCTCGAGAAGGAAGTCGGTGTCCTGACAGCGCAGCGGCTCTATCAGTATTTCAGGAGCCGGAAGCGCGATCCGGTCTATGAAATGCAGCTTGCCCGGGAATTTGTCCGTGACGATCACAGCTTCTGGGCAAGGCTTCAGGATGATGACCGGAACGCGCCGCAGGAAAATGCACAGCCGCAGGGCGCGGGCAGCGGAAATGGGGAAAAACAAACCACACTGGAAAATAAAGACAGGAAACCGGAAGACCGGGGCGGCCGCGGCGGTGCGCTGCACAGAGTCCGGGAAGAAGAGTGGATGAAGAACGCGAAAAAGCTGCGCGCACAGCTTCTGATCGGCAAGAAGGCCGGGAAGGAAACCGGCTCGCTCCTTCGAACGCTCACCCTGCAGGACAGAAAGCGCACAGACTACAGGGAGTTCCTTCGGCGTTTCCGGGTTCTTCGCGAGGAAGCGGCGGTCGATATGGATTCCTTCGATTACGGTTTCTACAATTACGGCATGCAGCTTTACGGGAACATGCCTCTGATCGAGGAAAACGAGTACCGGATCAGCAGAAAGATCGAAGAACTCGCGATTGTGATTGATACCTCGCAGTCCTGTCAGGATACGCTGGTGCAGGAGTTTTTGAATGAAACGGCGTCGATCCTGTTCACCGGAGAGACTTTCTTCCGGAAAGTAAACATTCATATCATCGAGTGCGACGATCAGGTACAGAATGATGTCGTGATTACAGATACGCGTCAGATGGAAGAGTACGCGAAGCATTTCACGGTCAAAGGCGGCTTTGGTACGGACTTCCGCCCCGCGTTTCAATATGTGGAGCAGCTGCGCAGAACCCATGTGCTGAAGAGTCTTCGCGGCCTGTTATATTTTACCGACGGCTTCGGCATTTATCCGAAGAAAAAGCCGGACTATGACACCGCGTTCGTTTTCTGGAAAGACGAAGAGCTGGATGACACAAAAGTGCCTTCCTGGGCGCTGAAGCTGTATATATGAGGATGAGCGATGAATATTAAAGAGGCAAAGCAGGAAATCATCAACACTGTACGCGCCTACACGCAGCGGGATGAGACGGGAGCATATGAGATTCCGACCGAGCGGCAGCGCCCGATTCTTCTGATCGGACCGCCCGGTATCGGCAAAACAGCAATCATGGAACAGGTCGCGCAGGAATGCGGGATCAATCTGGTCGCTTATACGATCACGCATCATACGCGGCAGAGCGCGATCGGTCTGCCGTTTATTACTGACAAAAGCTACGGCGGCCGCCCGTATAAGGTGACCGAATACACAATGAGCGAGATCATTGCTTCTGTGTATGATCAGATCGAGCAGAGCGGCGTGCAGGAAGGCATCCTGTTTCTGGACGAGATCAACTGCGTCTCGGAGACGCTCGCGCCGACGATGCTGCAGTTTCTGCAGTACAAGACGTTCGGAACACACCATCTGCCGGAAGGGTTCCTCATTGTGACCGCCGGCAATCCGCCGCAGTACAATAAATCCGTGCGCGATTTTGACATTGCAACGCTCGACAGAGTCCGGAAAATCAATGTGGAGGAAGACTTCGACGCGTGGAAGGAATACGCTTACAAGGCGGGTGTACACGGCAGTGTGATCGCGTATCTCGATATCCGTCGGGAGAACTTCTACAGAATACGCACGGATATCGAGGACAGGTATTTTGTCACGGCAAGAGGCTGGGAAGATCTTTCAAGGATTCTTCATGTTTACGAGAAAACAGGCCTTCCCGTTTCCAAAAACCTGATCGTCCAGTATCTGCAGGACCCGGAGATTGCGGGTGATTTCGCGGACTATTACGAGCTTTATAACAAGTACCGGAATGTGTACAGAATACCGGATATTCTGGAAGGCAATTATCCGGACAATGCGGAGAAGATCAAAAACTCGCCGTTTGACGAGAAGCTCAGTCTGATCAGTCTTCTGATCGACAGCCTGAACACGGATTTCCGCCGCTGCGCGGAAGAGCTTGCGGTGCAGAAGCTCCTTGTCGGCAAACTGCAGGGGCTTGCAGGCGCGCTTAAAAGCGGCGCGGATGCGCCCTCTTATCTGCAGGGCGCCGTCGCGGATGAGAAGGCACAGATCGAGCGCGGCAGCAGGACGAAGATGCTGGAGCGCGGGAAGATCCGGACGATGAAGCTGATGATTGCGGCGCTGGAGGAGATGGAGAACGCGCTTACACTGGACAGAGCGGGAAGAGCTGAAGATCCGCGGGCGGATTTCCGGCTTGTCAAAGCTCTCTTTGACAAGAGAGAGAAGCAGAGGCAGGAAGAGATTACGAAAGCCGGTGACCGCCTGACACACAGCTTTGAGTTCATGAGCAGAGCATTCGGCGAAGGGCAGGAGATGGTGATCTTTCTTTCCGAGCTTTCGGCCGGCTATTACAGTCTGCAGTTTGTCAGCGAGAACGGGAACGAGGCGTATTACAAGTACAACAAGCTGCTGCTCCCCGGGAATCAGGAGGAGGCGCTGCGGCAGGAGGCACTGCAGCTTTCCGAGTAGGACTGCGCCTGTGCCCGCCGCCGCGCCGGCAGCAGCATCAGCAGTGCCGGCCAAACTGTCGGCACTGGCGGCCAGACCGGCCGCTGCAGACCCGGGCGGCGGACCTGGCGCCGGCATCCTGTCCGGTGCCGCGTCGCCGGGGCTACTGCGCAGCCCCGAACAGGCTGTCCGCATAGCGCACCGACGCCATCGCGTCCTTCCCATAGAAATCCGCACCGATCCTGTCGGCATATTCCTGCGTCATGACGGCGCCGCCGACCATGACCTTGCAGTCCGGTTTTGCCGAGCGCAGCTGCCGGATCGTTTCTTCCATGCTTATGACTGTCGTGGTCATAAGAGCGGAAAGCCCGACCAGCTTCACATCTTCCGAAAGCGCGGTTTCCACGATCTTTTCCGGCGGCACATCTTTCCCGAGATCAATCACATCATAGCCGTAGTTTTCGAGCATAACCTTGACGATGTTTTTACCGATATCATGAATATCGCCCTTGACCGTGGCGAGAATGACCTTTGCCTTTTTCTTCTGCGGCGTGCCGGACATGGACTCCTTGATGACAGCGAAAGCCGCCTTCGCGGCCTCGGCGCTCAAAAGGAGCTGCGGCAGGAAGACCGTGCCTTTCTCGAACCCTTTGCCGACGACATCGAGCGCCGGAATCAGTTCTTCGTTGATAATGTCCAGGCCCTTTCTGGTTTCCAGTGCCTGCGCGGTCGCCTTTGCCGCACTCTCTTTCACGCCGTGTTCGATGGCATTAAACAGAGCGGAGGAAGCACCGGGCTTAACCGGGGACGCATTTTCGGAACGGGCGCCGGCTGCGGCATCGGAAGAAGCTGCCCCGGACGGAGCTGCCGCAGGCTGTCCCGCGTTGCCGGAGAGCCGCTTTGCCTCCGCAACATAGCTGCCGCACCGTTCAATAAAAGTGCCGCAGTTGTCGTCGAAGCCAAGAAGCGCGCAGGACGCGTAGAACGCGCGCATGGCCGGTTCGTTCCCGGGATTGATGATCGCGCAGGAAAGGCCGCTCTGGAGCGCCATGGTCAGAAATGCCGCGTTGACGACTTCCCGTGCAGGCAGACCAAAGGAAATGTTGGAAACGCCGAGAATCGTATGTCCGCCAAGTTCATCGCGCACGCGCCGGAGGGTTTCGAGCGTGACCAGGGCGCCCCCGGGATCAGAGGAAATTGTCATGGCAAGACCGTCAATGACGATATCTCTGCGCGGAATACCATAATGATCCGCGGCCTCGTAGATTCTGCGCGCGACCTTGACTCTGCCGTCCGCGGTCTCCGGAATGCCCTGTTCGTCGAGCGCCAGAGCGACGAGAACACCGCCGTATTTATGTACGAGCGGCATGACGGTCTCGATGGACTCCTTCTTTCCGTTGACTGAATTAATCATCGGCTTTCCGTTATAGTAACGGAGTGCCTGTTCGAGCGCGTCTTTATCGGTCGTATCGATCTGGAGCGGCAGTCCCGTGACGCCCTGCAGTCTTGTAACGACGGTCTTCATCATGGCCGGCTCGTCAATTTCGGGCAGGCCCACATTTACATCGAGAATGTCGGCATGCTGTTCTTCCTCGGTCAGTCCCTCGTTCAGAATATAGCCGATGTCGTTATCGCGCAGCGCCTGCTTGAATTTCTTTTTGCCGGTCGGATTGATCCTTTCGCCGATGACGACCGGACGCTTCCCAATCCGGACCGCGCGGGAAAATGAAGTGACATAGGTGTCGCCTGCCGCAGGAAGTGTTTTCCGCCGCAAAACATGCCCCGCACGCACCTTCTCAATGAGCCGCCGGATGTGCTCCGGCGTCGTGCCGCAGCAGCCGCCGAGGACGCTGACGCCCATGTCGGCGATTTCTTCCATGCAGGAAGCGAATTCTTCGGGCCCCACGTCGAAGACCGTCTGTCCGTTTTCGGTCCGCGGAAGACCCGCGTTCGGATTGACAATCACGGGCAGGTGCGAGCATTCGCAAAGGCGACGGATGATCGGCAGCATCTGGCGGGGCCCCAGCGAGCAGTTGACGCCGAGCGCGTCGACGCGAAGACCCTCCAGCATGGAGACGACCGCTTCTACAGGAGCGCCGGTCAGGAGCTGCCCGTTCGCGTCGTAGGTCGTTGTCACAAAGACCGGCAGATCGCAGTTTTCCTTTGCGGCAAGAACGGCGGCCTTCGCCTCATAGGTGTCATTCATTGTTTCGATCAGAACAAGATCGGCTCCGCGCGCCGCGCCGATGCGGACGACTTCGCCGAAAAGGCTGACAGCGCGGTCGAAGGAAAGATCTCCGAGCGGCTCCAGCAGCTTTCCGCTGGGGCCGATGTCGAGTGCGATCGCGGCGTCTTTCCTGCCGGTGCGAAGGCGGGCCTCTTTCGCGAGGTCCACGGCGCTTTCGACGATTTCACGCAGATTGTCCGGATATTTCAGAGCGTTCGCACCGAACGTATTCGTATTGAAAATATCACAGCCGGCCCTCAGATACCCGCAGTAAAGATCCAGAATGTCTTCTTTTCTTGTCAGATTCCACAGCTCTGGCAGCTCGCCGCCGCGAAGACCTCTGGCCTGCAGAACAGTTCCGGTTCCACCGTCACAGAACAGAAATTCTTTTCCGAGAAGATGCATGAAATCGCGCATTTGATTGACCTGCTTTCTTTTACATGAAATGCCGTCAGGAGTCCCTGCGGTACGGACAGTCTGCGGAGGAGGTGCATGCTTCACACCCCTGCAGGCTGCAGTTTTTCTCTGTGCGGGAAAGCCCGACGAGCGCTGTCACGGATTTGCTCGGCGTCATCAGGCAGCTGTCCGAGAGACTGACGGCGATATTCCTTGTGATGTCCAGAACCCGGAAGAGATCTTTTTGATATTGGAGGGAGAGGTCTCCGTAACCGGGAGAAAACCGCGGCCTGCAAAACAGTCCCCTCGCCGCCGCCTCCTCCTTGATTTTCAGGTTCACTTCATCGCAGACCGCTTCGACATAAGCCGCGCCGGCCGCCTGATAAATCGCGGCGTCGAGCATCGAAGTAATTTCACTTCTTCGGATTAAAAGATCGACGCCCTGTCCGATCGTTACCGCCATCATGCAGAGCTCGCTGCAGCCCCGGACATTTTTGGAAAGGTTCGCGGAGCGCAGAAGGACTTCTCCCGCGAGAATCTCGTCTTCCGCGGGAAAGGAGAGCGGAAAGTACCGGTAAACGCTCCGCGGCGACGAAACAGACAGGAGCCTGGAAACGCATGCCTCGATCCTTCCTGCAACTTCCTCCGAAGGCGCGATGCCCCGGTAGCCGAGGTAGCGGTAGATTTCTTTTCTTGGAATCTGTGTCATCGGAGAATCTCCGAAAGGCTGTTCATAATGCCTGCCGCAATTTCGGGCTTGTTCATCGAGTACACGTGGATGTGCGTCACACCGTTCGAAATCAGGTCGATGATCTGTTCGGTCGCGTAGATGATGCCGGCCTGCTTCATTTTGGCGGGATCGTCCCCAAACCGGTCAACCATCATCCGGAAACGCTGCGGAATTGTGGCTCCGGAGAGGGAAACGCTGCGCGCAACCTGGCGTTTGTTCGTGATCGGCATGATGCCGGGCAGCACAGGAACTTCGATGCCCTTCTCGCGGATGCGGTAGAGGAAGTTGTATAGCGTATTATTGTCGAAAAACATCTGCGTCGTTAAAAAGTCAACGCCCGCGTCCACCTTTTCCTTGAGGTGCAGAATGTCCTCGGACGGGCTTTCGCATTCGATATGTCCCTCCGGATAGCAGGCGCCGCCAATGCAGAAAGAGGAATCGTGCGACTTGATGTCATAGATCAGCTGGGAAGCGTGATCGTAATCAAAGACCGAGCGGCCTTCCTTCGGAATATCCCCGCGCAGAGCCATGATATTCTCGATGCCCTTTTCCTTGTAGATGCGGATCATTTCCGCCACATGCGCGCGCGTTGAAGAGACGCAGGTCAGGTGGGCGAGTACCGTGGTCCCGTATTTATTCTGCAGATCCGCAGCGATCGCGGCCGTGTTTGCGCTCGTTCCGCCGCCGGCGCCGTAGGTCACGCTCATAAAGGAAGGGGAGAGCGCCGCGATTTTACGCGCGGCTTCCTCGACCTGCGCGTACCTGTCGTCTGTTTTGGGCGGAAAGACTTCAAACGAAATCGTAACTTCGTGCCGGTTCAGAATGTCGATGACTTTCATAATGTTTATCCTTTCGCTGCCGGGAACTTCAGCTGCCGCTGACCATCAGACTTCCGGCGTCGTATTCGTCGTATTTGTTTTGCAGGACCTTATACACGAAATGGTCCGCGATCTTCGTGAATCCCTTTTTGTTCAGATGGATGGAATCCTTCAGATACTTTCTGTAATTGCTGTCGTTGACCGAACCGTAATAATTGTCGAGGAAGGAGACGCTGCAGTCGCCGCAGGTGTCATAGGCGAACTGCCAGTACTGGATGAGCGTTCCGTTGCCAAGGTCGGTCGTGCGGCCGTCCTCGCTTGTCCCGTTCTCTTCTTTGTGCAGCATGTACGTGGGCGACATAAAAACAATCCGCACCCACGGATACTTCTCCTGCAGCAGTTTGAACGAGCTGCGCAGCGACCCGACATAGGTGACAAGCTCGTCTTGGTTGCCTTCGTTGTAGACCGGGCGCCTGTTCTGGTAGTCACTCGCGTCATACATGATGGCGATGACGTCGACTTTGTTCATGTCCGTATTCTTCAGGTTCTCTATCGCGGCAGCGTACTGCGGCTCGTCCGCGTGGAATTTCGCGACATTTTCCAAAGAGCTGTAATCCTGCAGGGAAATCGCGTAGGAGACGTAAAACAGATTGAAGATGTCATCCATATCCTCCTGCGAATCGGTCTTGTAGCTTGCGTTCTGACAGGTGACTTCGGAGCCGGGGAAAGCCGCGTTGATGACGGTCGCGTTTCCAAGCGAGGCGATCTGCCCCGCGAGACCGGACTTGCCGGTGTCGTCCGAGAACGGCGCGTTGCCAAGAGCGAGAATCGTTGTTACGCCGTCGTCTTTATGCCCTTTCAGCTTCTCCTCCGGCAGAAGAACCATGTTGTCGTTGACCTCGACCAGATACTTTTCCTTCTGCGAGGTCGTTGGCAGCAGGGAATTGTCGCCGCGGCTCCAGACATAGAAGCGGATGCCGGCGGCTGCCGCGACAGCGACGATGACAATAGCCAGCAGAACATGCAGGTTGACGCGCGGGTGCTGCCTTCTTCCTCCTGTCTCGCCCGCGTCCGGGTTATTCGCATACGGCTCATCTGCGTCCGGTTCCCCGACGTCAGAGCCTGCCGGAGACCGGCGCGCTCCGGCGACGGAGACCGGAGAGTCGTCTCTGCCTGTTCTGCCGGCCTTGTCTTCCTCTTCGACAAGCGATGTGCCGACAATGACGGGAACAGGAGAAGTATCTGTCGTCACGGTAAATTCATCCCGGGAAATGCCGGAGGTTCTTGCCTTCCGCACTGCGCCAATGATGTCTTCGTCGAGCGTGGTATGCTCCGCGTCCTGTATATCGTGCGCGCTGTCCGCGACGTGATCACTGTCCGCGCTGTCACCGGTGCCACTGCTCTTCGAAGCGTCCGCTCTCGAAGAAGCTGCGTCCGGAGTTTCCTGCGGCTCCGAAAGAAGGTCCTCCAGTGAATATATTTCCAGTCCGGAAGGACCTGCGTCCTGCCTTTTTCTATTATCCATCCGTATCCTCTCTGTGTCAGAAATTTCCGAATAAAGTACGTGATTCCCAATATAATACAATAGAACAGGGCAAAAATCCACGCCGGCCGCACTTGTCGTATATGTTCCGCAAGGGTATAATTCCTACATATTATGGCTGTTTTGCGCAGGGGCATACTGCGCCCTTTTGCATTTGCGGCAGAGAAATTTACCGGGGGGAATTCATGGCGACAGAACAGAACAGGCGGGATGCAGACGAAACCGGCACCTTTCTGGATGATACAGCTTCTTTAAAGGATACCGGCTTTCTGGATGACACAGACGTACTATCTTCCGATACCTTTGAGGAGGAGTCTTTTCTGGACGACGATGTCCCGGAGGAAGGGGCAGCGGCGGAAGATTACGCTGCCAGTGCGGACGATCTTGCTGCCCCGGAGGGGGCGCGTGAATTCGAAGGCGGAGAAGATGACTATGCGGAAGATCCTGCCGCGTACGCCTATATGACGCAGCCCCTGGCCGGACTTACAGAGAATGCTCCGGCGAAGGAGCAGAATCCGCTGCCCGAAGGACCGGAGGAGAAGGAAGAGGGCAGGCGTCGCGGCTCTTTGCTGAACTGGGCAATCGGTCTTACAGCAGTGGCAATCGCCGGCGTTAGTGTGTACCTTGGAATTCAGATCAGCGGCACACGCAGAATCGCGGCCGCGGCGGCTTCCTATGCCTCAATCGGGCAGAGCCTTGAGGGCATCAGCGTGATCGGCGGCGATAAATTCGAACAGGTGGCGAAGGCCAGACAGCAGAAGGACGAGCAGAAGGCTCTGGAAGCGCAGCAGCAGGAAGAAAGAGAAGAACTTCTGTCAAAGGCGGGAACAATTCCCGTCAGTTTCACGCTGTCCACCATTCAGAGTGATATCAAGGTCAAGATCCGAAGGGACGACAACGGCTCTCTGATCTCCGGCGTTCCGTTCAAGATCAGTGTCGCGGATGAAGCCGGCAAAAAGACAGAGTATGAAGATGACGATCAGGACGGCATCATTTACAAGACCGGTATTAAAAACGGCAAATATACGGTGACGCTCGAGCAGCTTCTCGATACGGAAAAGGTCATCGCGGATACCGATCCGCTGCCGGAAGATTTCAAGCTGTATTCGAAGTTCAAGATTCCCGAAGAGCCGCAGACCATTGCAGTCACGGACAAGATCGCCTACAAGAAAGTCGATGTTGCGGACGAAGTCAAGTCAGAGTCGCAGGTCAACGTCGCGAAGGAAGATACCGCGCGCAACGATACGGTCGTCGAGAGTAAGATTCAGGATACGGTCGAATGGGTAGAATCCACGAAGACCGAAATCACGGATGCCGACGGCACCGGTGTTGTCACAGCGGAGGACGGCTATCAGGAAGTGCAGAAAAAGGATGTGCCGGACCCTTCCCTCAAGGCTTTTACAGGTAAGATCAGCGGGAATTTCCGCAGGCTTTCGAAGGAGCTTCCCGCGGCGGGAACTTCCGAGGCCGCCGGAACGGGCAGCGCAGGCGCGGCGGGCACCGCGGACAACAATACACAGAGCACGGTCAGCGGCAGCGAAAGCGGCAGTGCCGGTAGCGGGACTTCGGGCAGCAGCGAGAACACTGCGGCGGGCAGCAGTGATGACGGAGAAGGCATGTCGTCTGCGGGGACATCCGGCAGCGAAGGAAGCGCTTCGGCGGGCAGCAGCGAAGGCGGCAGTACCGGGAGCGGGACTTCGGGCAGCAGCGAAAGTGGCGGTGCCGGCAGCACGGCAGGCAGCTCCGAAGGCAGCACGGCAGGCACACAGACAGGCAGCACCGAAGCATCCTCCGCGGCGTCCACTAAAGACACTTCCGGAGACGGAAAGGACAAGCCGAAGAAAGATTACAAGCTGACGATCCCTTCGGAGATTACCATTGCGGCCGGTGATAAAACCGAAATTACGGCCGCGGTAAACGAGCCGTACGCGACGCAGTTTGCCTGGAGCAGACCGGATGCTTCGATTGCGCAGATCAGTTCCGAGAAAGGCAAGCGGATCACGGTCACGGGCATTAAGTCAGGGACTGCGGAAATCGTGGTGACTGCGAGCCTTGCCGATCCGGACGCCGATCCGAAAACGCTGACAGGCACCATCAAGGTCACGGTCACAGAGAAGAAAACGAAGGCTTCGGTTCAGCTTTCCCCTTCTTCCATAACACTTGCTGCCGGCAGGACGCAGCAGCTTTCGGTTACGGTCAGGGGAGAAGACGGGAAGACTTCAAACGATGCGGGACTTGTCCGCTTTCAGAGCGCGGATGAAAAGATTGCTTCCGTTTCTGAAAGCGGTGTCATCACCGCAAAGGCGAAAGGTACGACAACTGTGACGGCAGAGCTTCGCGCGGACGCGAATGTCCGGGCGGATGTGCAGGTCAAAGTCACGGAAGGAGCAGTGCTGCCCCTCAAAGACAAGGACGGAAATCAGCTCTACGTCAAAGACGGTGATTCGTACCGTGAAGCGACGACAGCCGACTACAGCAAATACGATGTCTTTTACCGCAAGGGCAAGGTGGCGAAGAGATACCGTTACACCGGCTGGCAGACGCTGGACGGGCTCACTTATTTCTTCGATAAAACAGGAAAGCCCGTCACCGGAACACAGATTATTCAGGGTGTTTCCTATACGTTCAATGCAGAAGGCGTTTTAAACGGCAGCGACAGCCGGCTCGGCATCGATGTTTCCACGTGGAACGGTCAGATCGACTGGAGCCAGGTCGCGCGCTCGGGCGTCTCTTACGCGATTATCCGCGCGGGATACCGGGGCTCTTCGACCGGCGCGCTGATCCGTGACTCCGCGTTTTCGAGAAATACTTCCGGCGCTACCGCGGCAGGCATCCGCGTCGGCATTTATATCTTCTCGCAGGCGACGAATGAGGCGGAAGCTGTGGAAGAGGCTTCCATGGCCGTGCAGCTGGCATCCGGCTATCATGTCAGCCTCCCGATTTTCATTGATGTCGAAGGGTCGGGGGGAAGAGGCGACCGCGTCAGCGTCGCCCAGAGAACCGCGAATATCGCGGCTTTCTGCAGAACGGTTGAAAACTCTGGCTACAAGGCCGGCGTTTACGCGAACAAGTCGTGGTTTACGCACAATATCAACGTCGGTGCACTGACAGGGTATCATATCTGGCTTGCGCAGTACGCCGCGAAGCCGACCTATACCGCAAGCCGCTATGATATATGGCAGTACAGCTCGAGCGGCCGGATCAGCGGCATTAAAGGGAACGTCGACATGAATATGTTTTACCGTGCGTACTGAACCGCGGGATATGCTATACTGTATACGGCTTTTTGCGGCTATTGATCAAACACAGGAGGAATTCTGATTAAATGAAAACATATCTGGTTACAGGCGGCGCCGGTTTCATCGGCTCCAACTTTATTCACTATATGCTGGGCAAATACGGGGACTCGATTGAAATCATCAACGTCGACAAGCTGACGTATGCCGGTAATCTGGAGAACCTGAAAGACGTGGAGAACCTTCCGAATTACCACTTTGTGAAGGCGGACATCTGTGACAAGGATGCGATCCGGGCTGTTTTTCATGACTATGACGTTGACAGAGTCATCCACTTCGCGGCCGAGTCCCATGTCGACCGTTCGATCAGGGAGCCGGAGCTTTTTGTAAAGACGAATGTTCTCGGCACCGCGAACATGCTCAACTGCGCGAAGGAAGCCTGGGAGCTGCCGGACGGCTCGTTCCGCGAGGGCAAGAAGTTCTGCCATGTTTCGACAGACGAGGTTTACGGTTCTCTGCCGGAGGATCCGGACGCGTACTTCTATGAGACGACGCCCTATCAGCCGCACAGTCCCTACAGCGCTTCCAAGGCGTCCTCGGACATGCTGGTCAAGGCGTATCATGATACCTACGGCTTCCCGATGAATATCACGAACTGCTCGAACAATTACGGCCCTTACCAGTTCCCGGAAAAGCTGATTCCTCTGATGATTAACAATGCGCTGGCGGGCAGGAAGCTTCCGGTTTACGGCGACGGCAGGAACGTCCGCGACTGGCTGTATGTCGAGGACCACTGCAAGGCAATTGATCTGGTATCCGAGAAGGGTATCAGCGGCGAGACCTACAATGTCGGCGGACACAACGAGAAGCAGAATATTGAGATCGTAAAAACCATCATCGAAGTGCTGCGCGAGGAGCTGTCCGATGACGATCCGAGGAAGGCGAATGTTTCCGAAGATCTCATCGAGTATGTTGAAGACAGAAAAGGCCACGACAGAAGATACGCGATCGCGCCGGACAAGATTCATAGGGAGCTGGGATGGCTGCCGGAGACCATGTTCCGGGAAGGCATCCGGATGACGATCAAGTGGTATTTTGACCACATGGACTGGATGGAGCACATAACGTCCGGAAATTATCAGCAGTATTATGAAAAGATGTACGGCGACAGAAAGGTGATCGGGTAATCCATGAAAGGCATAATTCTTGCCGGCGGTTCCGGCACAAGACTATATCCTCTGACGAAGGCAATCTCCAAGCAGATCATGCCGGTGTATGACAAGCCGATGATCTATTATCCGCTTTCCACGCTGATGCTCGCGGGAATCCGTGAAGTGCTGATCATTTCGACGCCGAGAGATCTGCCGGTTTTCGAAGATCTTTTAGGCGACGGCTCTCAGCTTGGCATGTCTTTTTCCTACAAAGTGCAGGAAAAGCCCAACGGCCTTGCGGAGGCGTTCATCATCGGCGCGGACTTCATCGGAGATGACGCGTGCGCGCTGGTTCTTGGAGACAACATTTTCTATGGGCAGAGCTTTTCGAGAGTCCTTCTGAATACAAATGAGCGCGTATCGAGGGACGGCGGAGCGACGATCTTCGGCTACTATGTCCGCGATCCGAAAGCGTATGGCGTCGTCGAATTTGACAAGGACGGCAAGGCGGTTTCGATCGAGGAAAAGCCCGAGCATCCGAAGTCCAATTACGCGGTCCCGGGGCTGTACTTCTATGACAATGATGTCGTGGAAATCGCAAAGAACGTGAAGCCTTCGGCCCGCGGCGAAATTGAGATCACGAGCATCAACAACGAGTATTTAAGGCGCGGGACGCTGCGCGTGGAGACGCTTGGAAGAGGCTTCGCGTGGCTGGATACCGGTACGCATGACCAGCTTCTGGACGCGGCGGACTTTGTCGCGGCCTTCCAGAAACGCCAGGGACTGTATATTTCCTGCATCGAGGAGATCGCGTACAAGCGCGGCTTCATAGGCAGAGAGCAGCTGCTGAAGCTGGCGCAGCCGCTCATGAAGACAAATTACGGCAGGTATCTGTGCGACATCGCGAACGGACTTTGAAGCGGGCCGGCCGGCGCGGACGCTGCGGCGGTGACCGGCAGCCGGCGCGGGCTTTGCCGCAGCTGACACGGCGGGCAGGGCAGACGCGCGCCGGAAACGGACTTTAGGAAAGATTGAAGGAGTAACGGTATATTATGGGACAGATCAGTGTGGAAAATGACTGCGGCGGTATCAAGGGACTCAAGGTAATTACGCCTTCCGTTCATGGAGATGACCGCGGATATTTTATGGAGACGTATCAGAAAAAGGATTTTGTGGAAGCCGGCATCGACTGCGAGTTCGTGCAGGACAACCAGTCGTCTTCCAAAAAGGGAGTACTCCGCGGTCTTCATTTCCAGATTCAGTACGCCCAGTCCAAGCTTGTCCGCGTTGTAAACGGAACTGTCTTTGATGTGGCGGTAGATCTGCGCCCCGGCTCGGAAACGTTCGGCAAGTGGTTCGGCGTTGTCCTCAGCGCGGAGAATAAGAAACAGTTCTTTATCCCGAAGAATTTCGCCCACGGCTTTCTTGTTTTGTCGGACGAGGCGGAGTTCTGCTATAAGGTGGATGATTTCTGGCACCCGAATGATGAAGCCGGCATCGCGTGGAACGATCCCGGCATCGGCATCAAATGGCCGCAGGTTACAGGATCCTATGACGGAACCCCTTGTGCCGCAGGCTACGCGCTCGAAGACGGAACGCCTCTTACGCTTTCCGGCAAGGACCAGAAGTGGGCCGGCATCGCGCAGTACAGGAAGGAAAGAAATCTGTGATCCTGCGGGACGCGGACGCACATATGGATAATAAATTACGAAACAGGAAAAGAATAATCCTTCTGCTCGTCTGGCTGGCCGCCGCGGTGCTGTTCTGCATCCTCATTCTCCACGACAATCCGCTGGAAGATCCGGATACGGCACGCCTCAAGAAGATCTCGGGAAGTCTGCTCCTCGGCCTCGGCACGGTGCTGTTTACGGCTCTGTACGACAAAATCACGCAGCTGCCGCAGGAGCTTTACCAGAACCGCCGGCTGATCTGGCGCCTTTCGCGCAATGACTTCAGGAAACGTTACGCGGGTTCGTATCTTGGCACAATCTGGGCGATGGTGCCGCCGGTCGTGACAGTCATCATGTACTGGGTCGTCTTTGACAGGATTTTCGGCTCCGGACCGCAGAGGACCTCCGCGGGGATCGAGGTGCCGTATGTTCTGTTTTTAACAGCCGGCCTTGTGCCGTGGTTCTTCTTCTCCGACGCGGTGACGGGCGGGATGACCTCGCTTCTCGAATACAATTACCTCGTCAAAAAAGTGCTGTTCAAAATCAGCGTGCTGCCGATCATCAAGATTACGGCGGCAATGTTCGTGCATGTCGGCTTCACAGCGGTGCTGCTTCTGATCGCCTGGTTCTACGGTTATCCGCCAAGTGTATACTGGCTGCAGCTGCTGTATTATTCGTTCTGCGAGTACATTCTGATTCTGGGTCTGTCCTATGCGACGTGCTCGATCGTGGTGTTTTTCCGGGATCTGCAGCAGATCGTTGGAATCGTCATGCAGGTCGGCATGTGGGCGACACCCATTCTCTGGAACATCAACATGGTTCCCGACAAAGTGAAGTGGATCATCAAGCTGAATCCGATGACCTATATCGTGGAAGGCTACCGCATGTCGGTGTACGGCCACGAGTGGTTCTTCACGCACTTTTATTCCAGCACCTATTTCTGGATCGCGACATCGCTGCTTTTTGTAATCTCGTCGCTGATCTTCAAGAAGCTCAAGCCGCAGTTCGCGGATGTAATGTAAATCTATGCAGGATCGGAAAATCGCGATACAGGTATCGCATCTGAAAAAGAAATATAAACTGTACGCGCATAACAGAGACCGCGTCATCGACGCGCTCGGCCTTTCGAGGAAGCCGCGTTACACCGAACACATGGCGCTCGACGATGTCGACATGACGATCTACAAAGGCGAGACCGTCGGCATCATCGGGACGAACGGCTCCGGAAAATCGACAATCCTGAAGATCATCACGGGTGTCCTGACGCCGACTTCCGGAGAGGTCAAGGTGAACGGGCGCATATCTGCGCTTCTGGAACTGGGCGCCGGCTTCAACATGGAGTACAACGGCATTGAGAACATCTATCTCAATGGTACGATGATCGGCTTTACCGAGAAGGAAATTGAAGCCCGGATGGATTCGATTCTTTCGTTCGCGGACATCGGCGAGTACATCTATCAGCCGGTCAAAATGTATTCCTCCGGTATGTTCATGCGCCTCGCGTTCGCAGTCGCGATCAACATCGATCCGGAAATTCTGATCGTGGATGAAGCACTTGCGGTCGGGGATGTCTTTTTTCAGGCGAAATGTTTTCACAAATTTGAAGAGTTCAAAGAGCAGGGCAAAACAGTCCTGTTCGTCTCCCACGACCTCTCGAGCATCAGCAAATACTGCGACCGCGTAGTCCTTTTAAATCAGGGACACAAGCTCGGAGAAGGCGATCCGAAGGAAATGATCGACATCTACAAGCAGGTGCTGGTCGGCCAGTACGACCCGGACGCGAAGAAGGGAACCGCGAAGGTACCGGAGCGCGTGAACAAGGCACCGGTCAACAAGGAAACGCTTGAGTACGGGTCCCTGAAGGCAGCGATTGTCGATTACACGATTCTGGACAATCAGGGGAACCCGAACTCGACGATCATGAAGGGCACCGGGTGTACATTCCGGATGAAGGTGCGTTTCAACGAGGACGTAAAGGCGCCGATCTTCGCTTTCACAATCAAGAACAAATACGGCGTCGAGATCACCGGAACCAACACCATGTTCGAGAAGGCGTTTCTGGAGCCGGTTTCCAAGGGCGACGTCAAAATTATTTCCTTCCGGCAGAAAGTCGATCTGCAGGGAGGGGAGTATCTGATTTCGTTCGGCGTGACCGGTTATGAAGGCGAGAATTTCACGGTTTATCACAGGCTTTATGATGTCATGAACATGACCGTGGTATCGGGAAAGAACACGGTCGGCTACTACGACATGAATTCAAAGGTGACCATTGAAGATGCAGGAAGCAGGCAGCAGAACTGAAAAAATCGGACAGGTGACGCTCGATTACACTTATTATCCCGGCGAGGATTATTACTGCGACGGCGCGGTCGAGGACGAAATTTTAGAGATCGTGCAGAACAATCCCGCAGAGTGCTTCGAGAAAATCATCCGGGAGAAGAAGAGCTGGCCGGTGTTGTATCACCTTTCCTCGATCCGCGGTAATATCGTGGATTGGATTCCGTTTACCGGAAACGAAAAGGTTCTGGAGATTGGCGCGGGACCGGGTGCCATCACCGGTGTTCTCGCGAAGAAGTGCGCACAGGTGACCTGTGTGGAGCTTTCAAGGAAACGCTCCATGATCAACGCGTACCGCCACAAAGACTGCGGGAACGTAAAGATCATGGTCGGTAATTTCGAAGATATCGAACCGCACCTTCCCTGCGATTATGACTATATCTTTCTGATCGGCGTATTCGAGTACGCCGGCAGTTATATCAAGGCGGAGGACCCGTTCTGCGAGGAGCTTCGCCGCATTTCCGCACACCTTCGGAAAACGCCGGCCGGCCGCATTGTGATCGCGATCGAGAACCGTCTGGGACTGAAATATTTTGCGGGCTGTAAAGAGGATCATTCCGCGCGTTATTTTGACGGGATCGAGAACTATCCGGGAGAGCACCCCGCGACGACGTTTTCAAGACCCGCGCTTGAAAAAATCCTGCGCGGCTGCGGCATGAATGAATACTCGTTCTATTATCCGTATCCGGACTACAAGTTCATGAGCTGCATCTATTCCGACACCCGGCTGCCGGACGGGAGCGAGCTGACCGACAACATCCGCAATTTCGACATGGACCGGCTTCTTCTTTTCGATGAGCATGAAGCCTATGAGGGAATAACGCGGGACGGACTGTATCCGGTCTTTGCCAATTCGTTCGAGGTTATCGTAGGAGATCCGCTTCCGGTTTCCTACGCGAAGTTCTCCAATGACCGGGCGCCGCGTTACCGGATACGGACAGAGCTTGCGGAAAATCCGCGCCGGATTCTCAAATATCCTCTGACGAAAGAGGCACAGGAGCATGTCAGAAGAATGGCGGCGTCGTATGAGAAGCTGCGGGCGCGCTTTGAGCCGGAGGAAGGGAATGCCGAGGCTGCACGCGCGGAGACAGTTTCCCGCTCCATCCGGATCGCGCCATGCAGGCTGATGGATGACGGCAGCGTATGTTTTGACTATGTTCAGGGAGAACCGCTGGAAGCACTGCTGGACGCGTGCCTTTTTAGGCACGATAAGGACGGCTTCCTGCGGCTGATCGAAGAATACAGGGAGCGTCTGTCCTACAGAGAAAACCTTCCCGCGGCAGATCAGGACATGACCTTTGCTAATCTTCTGGTTGACGCAGACGCATGGACCGCGGTGGACTACGAGTGGGAAACGGACCGCTGCATTCCTGTTAATGATCTTCTGTACCGGGCGCTTCTTCTTTACAGACTGGAAAACAAACGGCGCGCGAGGGCTCTGGACGCCCTGCTTGGCGAAGACTTTGCCGAACAGATCTGCGGTAAGACAAAGGCAGAAGCGGAGCGCTTTATGGAAGCGGAACGCCGGTTCCAGATCGAAGTGACGGGCGGCATGCAGGCGCTCGGTGATTTCCGCGCGCAGACCGGCATGCAGGTCATTATTCCCGCGGAGCTGCAGACAAAAGAGCAGAAAGCACAGGCATCGGAAGAGAAGAACGAACAGGCCGGGTCTCTGACGGCAGTCCGTGTGTATTACGATACCGGAAAAGGGTATAATGAAGACGAGGCATACTTTGTCTCCGAGCAGTATGAAGCAGAGGGGACGATCCGCTTTACGGTCCCGGTGGAAGGCAATGTGCGGTGCCTCCGCGTGGACCCCGCGCTGTGTCCCTGCGTCGTGCTTCTTCGGAACACAGCCTTAACAGAAGAAGACGGAACGGTGCTTGCGGATACCGGCGCGTTCCAAAGATACTTAAAGAGCAACGCGGTGAGTGAAAAACCGGCGCTTGTTTTTACGACCGACGACCCGAACATGGAGTGGGATCTGAAGAAATTCCACAGAAGAGAGAGCTCCGGGAAGACGCGTTTTGTTCATTTCACACTGCAGATGTGCGGCCTGCCTTCCACGATGGCGGACGCCATGCGGTAAAACAAAAGGAGTGTAAATGCTCAAGCAGGCAGTTAAACAGTATCTTAAGCGCAAGTGCGACGCAAGGTACGAAAACGAACTTCACGAAAAAAGCGATATTTACGCTGTCTGGTACAAATACCACTTGCAGGATCTGGACCGGCAGCTGGTGGAGAAGGACCATACGAGGGGCAAAGCCTTCCGCGTGGAGGTTGTCAGGTACTCGCATCTGCGAAGCTATATTCTCTCCGGCAAGGTGGACTGCGACATCATTATCGCCTGCGAAGACGACGGAACGCTGGCCCGCGGCGCAGAGACACTGATCCGCGATTACTTCGCGGAAAATCCGCTGGTCAATATGGTCTACGGCGATGAGGACAGACTCGACGAACACGGCCATCTGACCGACCCCTGGCTGAAACCGGACTGGTCGCCGGATACCTTTCTGTCCACATTTTACTTCGGCAGTATCTTCGCGATCAGGGCAAGCGAGCTCATGCTGATCAATCCGGGTGAGAGGACCGCGGCCGCGTTTGAGGCAAGAGCGAGCATCGCGGCGGACAGCGAAGAGGAAAAGGAAGCGGCCTCAGCGGAACTGGACGAGCGCATGCGCTCCTGGATCTACGGGAGCCTGTGCCTGAAAATCGCGCAGGCCGACGGCGGCTTTTCCAGAAGAAACGCCGGAAGATTCCCGGTCGGCCATATTCCGGAAGTCCTGTTTCACGCGTCCAGAAAGCTGACCCCCTGGGACAGCAATCTGATCCGCGGCTCCCTGACAGGGCGTTTCAGCGACGAATCCGCTTCGCAGCGGCTCGTCAGCATTATTATTCCCAGCAAGGATAATCCGAAGGTGCTTCTGGACTGCATCAAGTCCATTGAGGAAAACACCAAGTCCTCGCCGTATGAAATCATTGTTGTCGATAACGGCAGTAGTGAAGAGAACCGCGCGTGGGTCGAACGGACACTTAAAGTGCACGGCGAAAAAGATATCGGCGGCTACGAGTATGTTTATGAGCCGATGCCGTTCAACTTCTCGAAGATGTGCAATCTCGGCGCACGGCATGCGAACGGGGAACTGCTGCTTTTCCTGAATGACGATATTACGATTGCGAAGCCGAACTGGCTGTCCTACCTTTCGGAAAAGGCGAAGCTTCCGTATGTCGGCGCGGTCGGGACAAAGCTCTTATATCCGAACTCGGATATTATCCAGCACGCGGGCGTTGTCAACGTGCATGCCGGCCCGATTCACAAGCTCCAGTACTGCAGCAATAAGGAAGTGCATTATTTCGGCTTCAACAAAGGCGTCAGAAATGTGATTGCGGTGACCGGCGCGTGCCTTATGGTACGGGCGGAAGTCTTCGAACAGGCGGGCGGCTTTGACGAGGAGCACTTCGCGGTTGCCTTTAATGACATTGATCTTTGCCTTAAAATTTTCGAGCTCGGCTATTACAATGTTGTCCGCAACAACATGTATCTTTATCATCATGAATCGCTTTCGAGGGGAGACGACAGGAAGGATCAGATCAAATCGCTGCGGCTTTCCAATGAGCAGGAAGCGCTCCTGAAAATGCACCCTGCGCTCTTTGAACGGGACCCGTTCTATCATCCGTATCTGGAACAGGACCCGGCGGTCACAAGATTCCGCATTGCTGCCGAGGACGCGAGCCTTCGCCATCCGGAGTACGTGACGCCGCAGCTTGTCACCGGTAAGATTAAACCCGAGTGGACCGATCCGGTGCTGCGCCTTGGCGTTGAATTCGCGAACAGTCTGGACCGTTGGCTGACCGGCCCGTACGCGCTGCACCCGCTCATGGAAGGGCAGGGCTACTACATCAAGGGATATTCGTTTGTCATTAACGCGGACAATGCCGTATACGAGCGGAAGATCCTTTTGAAGAACGAGCAGTCGGGAGACGTATTCTTACTGCCGGCGCGCAGCATGTACCGCGAGGATATTGCCGCAAACCTGACGGATCAGATCAATGACAAGCTGACCGGCTTCGGCGCGGTCATCACTTCCGACGCACTGCCGAAGGGGAGCTACCTCGTCGGCATGCTGGCGGACGACCGCACGTCAAGACGCAATATCGTGAACTGGTCGGATGTTACGCTGACTGTAAAGTGAGGCTATGGATACACAGAACAAAGACGAGATAAAAGATTATAAAGAAGCCTACGAGAAGGAACGGGCGAAGGCCGCGTTTCTTCTCGAACGGGTGGCGTCGCTCGAGGATCAGGTGGATGATCTGCAGTTCAAGCTGGACCGCATCCATAACAACGGACTCTGGAAGGTGTCGAAGCCCGCAAGAGAGGTATATCACTTTGTGCGGCGCCAGGCGGACCGCATCCGCAATCAGGGCGACGCAAGAGGCGTCATCAAAAAGGTGCAGTACAAGATCCGCGAAAAACAGGCCGTCAAGGGATACGGAACCGCAAGCTTTCCGGACAAAGAAGAGCGGGCCAGACAGGAAAAGGAATCGGCGGCTTTTCAGAACCGCGTTCTGTTCAGCATTCTTGTGCCGCTGTACAATACGCCCGAAGAGTACCTGCGGGATATGCTGGATTCGGTTTTAAACCAGACCTATGACAACTGGCAGCTCTGCCTCGCGGACGGCTCGGACGATGCCCATGCCTATGTCGGAAAGGTCGTCGCCGAATACAGAAGCCGCAGCGAAAACCTCGCGAAGAGAATTGCATATAAGAAGCTGGATAAAAACGGCGGCATCTCGTACAACACAAACCAGTGTCTTGAGCTTGCAAAAGGAGAATATATCGCGCCGTTTGATCATGACGACTACCTGCACCCGTCAGTTCTGTACGAGTACGCGAAGGTCATTAACGAACAGGGCGCCGATTATCTGTACTGCGACGAGACGACGTTCCGGGAATCGAACCTGAATCACTTTGTGACGATTCATTTCAAGCCGGATTACGCGATCGATAATCTCCGGGCGAACAATTATATCTGTCATCTGTCCTGTTTTGACCGGAAGCTCCTTGAGGGAGAAGAGCTCTATCGCAGCGAGTTTGACGGCTCGCAGGACCACGACATGATTCTGCGGCTGACGGACAAGGCGCGCAAGATTGTACATGTGCCGAAACTCCTGTATTATTGGAGAAGTCACGCGGGCTCCACCGCGGGCAATATTGCCGCCAAAACATACGCGATCGACGCCGCCAAAGGCGCTGTCGCGGATCATCTGCGCCGCCACGGCTTTGCGAATTTCAAGATCACCTCGACGCGCGCGTTCGAGACGATTTTCAAAATCACCTATGAGATTCAGGGAGATCCGCTGGTCAGCATCGTGATTGCGAACAGGGACCACGCGCAGGATCTCAAGCGCTGCCTGACCTCGATCTTTGAAAAATCGACCTACGAGAACTATGAAATCATTATCGTCGAAAACGGCAGCACGGAGGAAGAGACAAAGCGTTACTACAAAGAAGTGACGAGCGGGCCATACAAAGACCGCGTATCTGTAGTAGAATATAAATACGCGGAAGGCGAAGCCTTCAACTATTCGCGCATCAACAACTTCGGTGTCTCAAAGGCGCGCGGGGAATATATCCTGCTTCTGAACAATGATACGGAAGTGATTTCACTTAACTGGATCGAAGAGCTTCTGATGTACGCGCAAAGAGATGATGTCGCCTGTGTCGGCGGCAAGCTCTATTACCCGGATAAGACGATCCAGCACGCGGGGATCGTGATTGGCCTTGGCGCGCACAGGACGGCGGGACACGTGCATTACCGGCAGCGGCGCGAGAACCTCGGATACATGGGGCGTCTTTGCTACGCGCAGAATATGAGCGCGGTGACCGGCGCGTGCCTGATGGTTAAGAAGCGCATCTATGACGAGCTCGGCGGCCTGGACGAGACATTTGAAGTTTCTCTCAATGATGTTGACTTTTGTCTGCGCTGCAGGCAGAAGAATTATCTGAATGTATTTACGCCGTTCGCGGAGCTCTACCATTATGAGTCGCTCTCGCGCGGCTCGGATGTGGAGGATCCGCATTCCGAAAACGCGAAACGCTACGACAGGGAAGCGGAGCACTTCCGCACAAGGTGGAAAGAGGTTATTGAGAAGGGCGATCCTTACTACAATCCGAATTTCACACTGGACAGAAGTGATTTTTCACTGAAAGTACAGGATTAATTGTATCAGGAGGTATGACACATGCTTGAAAGAGTGCAGCAGCAGCTGAATTACTGGCTCACGGATCCGTATTTCGACGAGAAGACCAAAGAGGAACTGCGGTCTGTGCAAGGGGACGAAAAGGAAATCGAGGACCGCTTCTACAAGGATCTCGCTTTCGGCACGGGCGGCCTTCGCGGCGTGATCGGCGCCGGCACGAACCGTATGAACATTTACACGGTCCGCAAGGCGACGCAGGGACTTGCAAACTACATTTTAAAGAACGGAGATCCGCAGAAGGGGGTCGCGATCTCTTATGACTCGAGAAGGATGTCACCGGAGTTCGCGAAGGAGACAGCGCTTTGTCTTGCGGCAAACGGCATCAAGGCCTATCTTTCCGATACACTGCGTCCTGTTCCGGAGGAGTCGTTCGCTCTTCGCTATTTTGGCTGCCAGGCAGGCGTCGAGATTACGGCTTCCCACAATCCGCCCGCATATAACGGCTACAAGGTTTACTGGGAAGACGGCGCACAGGTAACGCCGCCGCATGATACCGGCATAATCGCGGATGTTAACGCGGTGACCGACTACAACGATGTCCGGACCATGAAGGAGGAGGCTGCGAAGGCGCAGGGACTTCTTGTTTATTTCGGGAGTGAAGTCGATGACGCCTACATGGAAGCGCTCAAGAAGCAGATTATCCATCCCGATGTCATCCGTGAGATGGCGGACGATATCCGGATCGTTTACACGCCGTTCCACGGCGCAGGCCTTGTGCCGGTAACCAGAGTCCTTTCCGAGCTCGGCTTCAAGCATGTCTATGTCGTGCCGGAGCAGAGAGACCCTGACCCGGATTTCACAACGCTCGAATATCCGAACCCCGAAGATCCCAAGGCATTCAAGCTTGCGCTTGCGCTTGCGAAGGAAAAGGACGCGGACATTGTGCTCGCGACCGATCCGGACGCGGACCGTCTCGGCATTTACGCGAAGGACACAAAGACCGGCGAATATATGGCCTTCACCGGTAATATGTCCGGCATGCTGATCGGAGAGTATATTCTGCGCGAGAGAACAAAGACCGGAACCATGCCGGAGAATCCCGCATTCGTGACGACGATTGTAACGACAAACCTCGCGAAGGCGGTCGCGGAGAAATACGGTCTGCACTATGTGGAAGTTCTGACCGGTTTCAAATACATCGGCGAGCAGATCCGGCTCTTTGAAGAGCAGCATTCGTACAACTATGTCTTCGGTCTGGAGGAATCCTACGGGTGTCTGCCCGGAACGCACGCACGCGATAAGGACGCGCCGGCAGCGGTCATGATGCTGTGTGAGGCGGCTGCTTTCTATAAGAAGCAGGGACTGACGCTCTGGGATCAGATGCTCCGCATTTATGATGAGTACGGTTATTACAGGGAATCGCAGCTTGCGATCACGATGCCCGGCATGGACGGCGCGAAACAGATCGCGGCTCTCATGGACAAGCTCCGCGCGAATCCGCCGAAGCAGTTCGCGGACTGGAAGGTTGTGCAGTTCCGCGACTATGAGACCGGAAAGACTGTGGACCCTGCGACCGGTGCAGAAGGAACGACGGGACTGCCGAAGTCCAATGTTCTTTACTTCCAGCTGGACAAGGATGCCTGGTGCTGCGCAAGACCTTCGGGCACGGAACCCAAGATCAAGTTCTACATGGGCGTGAAGGGAACCGGCCTTGAAGATGCGGCGAAGAAAAACGAAGAGCTTACGGATGCGGTAAAAGCGCTCCTTTAAAGGTAACGCGGCTTATGTCTTTTCTAGACGATATCCGGAAAACAATACGATACGCGGGGCGCAACGGCCTCGCGGACACATTTTACGCGGCAAGAGAACGGCTGCGGGAAAGAACCGGCACTTCATATTCCTATGAGGCGCCGGCTCTTGCCGATTTGGAGAAGCAGCGTTCCGCGTACCGCGCGGCGCTCGAAGACGCGAATATCCATCTGCCTCTTATCAGCTTCCTCGTTCCGCTCTACAATCCGGACGAAACATTTCTGCGCGAGATGCTTTCTTCTGTGCTCGGGCAGACATTCGGCAATTTCGAGGTGATTCTGGCGGACGGCAGCGATCCGGACGGCAGCTCCTCCGGGGAAACCGGTTACGCGACTATGGCTGAAAAGACCGCGGCCTCCCTGGGCGATGCACGCATTCATTATTACCGCCTCCCGCGCAACGGCGGTATATCGCGTAACACGAACGCGGCAGCCGAGCATGCGGCCGGAGATTATATCGCACTTCTTGACTACGATGACCTTCTAACGCCGGATGCGTGCTGTGAAGTGACGAAAGTGCTGATGCGGCGGCAGCCGGAGATCGTTTATACCGATGAAGACAAATGCGATGAAACGGCGCGGCATTTCTTCGAACCGAATATCAAGCCGGACTTCAACGCGGACTATCTGCTGACAAACAACTATATCTGCCATCTGTTTGTGATGAAGCGGGAACTGTTTCTTGCGCTGAGGCTTCGCAGCGAATATGACGGCGCGCAGGATTACGACCTGATTCTGCGCGCGCCCTGGTCCTGTGTCTGTCATGTGCCGAAGGTGCTCTACCACTGGCGCATGCACCGGGGATCGACAGCGGGGAACCCGGACAGCAAGAACTATGCTTATGAAGCCGGCAAACGCGCGCTGGAGAGCTACCTGCACTCCTGCGGCATCACTGCGGATGTCACGGAGGGAAGGCACAGGGGCTTTTACTGCGTGACCTATCATCCGGATATCTTCACCGCGCGGCCGGATGTGGGCGTTGTCGGCGGCAAGGTGTTAAACCGGAAAAACATCATCATCGGCGGCATGATGCAGGAGGACGGCACGGTTTGTTTTGCCGGCATGCATGTGATGGAGAGCGGCCCCGCTCACCGTGCGGACTCGGTGCAGGACGCGGCAGCTGTGGATGTGCGCTGCATGCAGATCCGGGAGGAGCTGCGCCCTCTCTACCAGACCGTTTTCAATTCGGAATATGAATCGCATATCATGAAAAAGGGAGACAGGAGAGTACTGACCCTGCAGTCGCTGGAATTCTGCCGGCAGGCAAGGAATAAGGGGTATCTGGTGGTCTTTGATCCCTCCATGACGCGGAAGATGGAGTAAAATGGGAATATCGAAAACGGGCCTCATCACAGTTGTGATACCGAATTACAACGGGCTGCAATATATTGAAGACTGTATAGATTCTCTGCTCGCGGGAACTTTTGTGCCGGAGATCATTGTCGTGGACAATCATTCCTCGGACGGAAGCTGCGAGAGAGTCAGGGAGAAGTATCCGCAGGTGCTGCTTTACCGTCTGGAAGCCAATACCGGTTTCTGTCACGCGGTGAACTGCGGGCTGCATCTGACGAAAACACCGTATGTGATTCTTCTTAACAATGACACGAAGGCTGATCCGCGCTTCGTAGAGGAACTGTATACCGCGATTGTGCAGAACCAGCGGGCGTTCAGCGCGCAGGCGAAAATGCTGTCTATGAAGGATCCCGAAGTGATCGACGACGCGGGAGATCTGTACTGCGCGCTCGGCTGGGCATTTGCGAGAGGCAAGGCAAAGAGCAGGGACTGCTATCATACAGCGGGTGAAATCTTTTCCGCCTGCGCGGGCGCCGCAATTTACCGCATGTCGGTTTTTGACCGCATTGGTCTGTTCGATGAGCGCCATTATTGTTATCTCGAGGATGTGGACATCGGCTACCGCGCCGCTATTTACGGTTACAGAAATCTGTACGCGCCGAAGGCTATTGTCTATCACGCGGGCAGTGCCTCCTCCGGTTCGGTGCACAACCCGTTCAAGGAGTCGATGGCGTCCGGCAATAATGCGTATCTTCTGTATAAAAACATGCCCGCTTTTCAATACGCGCTGAATGCGCCGCTCATCGGACTCGGCAGGCTGATCAAGCAGGTGTATTTTCAGAGGAAGGGGCTCGGAGAGGCATACATGCAGGGGCTGCGCCGCGGAAAATATCTGAAGGAAATAGCGAAGGAACGGGATCTTTTTCTTTCGGCAGGTCTTCCGTACCGCAAGGACAGCATCTGCGAAGAAGCGGCAATCGAGGGAAGTGAAGAGCTGGATCAGATTCTGCCGCTGTACCTTGGCGGAAAGGTGCCGTTTGCATTTTCAAATCTGCCGAATTATCTGCACATTCAGGGCCAGCTCTGGATGAACTGCGCAAGGCGCCTGAAAGGCTGAGCGCCGCTTATTTTAAACCGGAAGGAATCTGCAGGCGCTGCCGGCAGTGGAACAATCAGGCATGATCAAGGACAATCAGATCTTTTTCAACAGAATGCACGTCGTGCTGGACGGAATTGTCGTCGCCGCAAGCTTTATGTTTGCCTGGGCCATCAAGTTCATGACCCCGTGGGCGGACACGACGCCCGGCGTGACGGCGCTGCCCGCGCAGACTTACTTCTCCGCGCTCTATTTCATTGTCCCCGGCTATCTTGTTCTGTATTCGGTCTATAATCTTTATTCTTCCAAGCGCTCCACAAGAATCCGCACGGAAATCTGGGGAATTATCAAGGCCAACACCGTCGGCATCGCGATTGTCATGGTGTCTTTCTTCCTGCTGAGTACAAGATACAGCAGGGTCGTCAATTTCTCCCGTACCTTCATCGCGCTGTTTTATCTGATCAATATGACGCTGACCATTCTGTACCGGTATCTGGTCAGAAAGACGCTGTATTATATCAGAAGAAGAGGCAACAATCTCAAGCACATGCTCCTCGTCGGATACTCGCGCGCGGCCGAGGCGTATCTCGACAGAATCAGCGCGAACGCCCAGTGGGGCTATGTCGTGCATGGCATTCTGGATGACCATGTGCCGCGCGGGACGACCTACAAGGGGGTCAGAGTCCTCGGCACACTCGACAATCTGCAGTACATTCTCCCGGAAAACAAACTCGATGAAATCGCGATCACGCTTTCGCTGACCGACTATGAAAAGCTCGAAGGCATCGTCGATCAGTGCGAGAAATCGGGCGTCCACACCAAATTCATACCGGACTATAATTCGCTTTTTCCTTCCAAGCCGTACACCGAGGATCTGATGGGACTGCCGGTCATCAACATCCGTTACGTTCCGCTCTCGAATACCTGGAACGCGCTGCTCAAGCGCCTTGTAGATATTCTGGGATCGATTTTCTGCATTGTGCTGTTTTCCCCGGTGATGGTTTTCGCGGCGATCGGAACAAGATGCAGCAGCAAGGGGCCTGTCATTTACAAGCAGACCAGAATCGGTCTCCACTCCAAGCCGTTTACGATGTATAAATTCCGCACGATGCGTGTGCAGAGCCCGGAGGAAGAGAAGAAGGGCTGGACGACGCGCGGAGACTGCCGTGTCACGAAGTTCGGCAGCTTCCTGCGCAGGACCAGCATCGATGAGATGCCGCAGTTTTTCAATGTGCTGATGGGGAAGATGAGCCTTGTCGGACCGCGGCCGGAGCGCCCGCAGTTTGTCGAGAAATTCAAGGAGGAAATTCCAAGATACATGGTCAAGCATCAGGTGCGCCCCGGAATCACCGGCTGGGCACAGGTCAACGGGTACAGAGGAGATACATCGATCCGCAAGCGGATTGAGTACGACATCTTCTATATCGAGAACTGGAGTCTCGGGCTTGATTTCAAGATTCTGTTCCTTACTATTTTCAAAGGTTTTATCAATAAAAACGCGTACTGAGAGGCGCGGCGGCGGACCCGGCATAGCAGAGACCGCCGCCGTGTTTTTCTTTTTGTTGCCATATTCTTTCAATAGCGATAAAATAATGAGACGTGTGTTTGTTTAAAGACCTATATTTGGAGGGGACATGTCCAGGCGAAATGACAGATATAACGATTCCTATGATCGTTATGACAAATATGACGACGGCTATGGCGCGGACGGCTATGATGACCGCTATGATGACGGCTATGGAAATGCCGGTTACGACGACGGCTACGGCACCGATGGCGGTTATCAGGACGGTTATGACGATGACCGCTATGACAGTGTTTCCGGCGGCAGATACGCGGACGATGACGAATACGAATACAGCGGCCGCTATGACGAGCCCTGCGATGACCGGTATGATGACAGATACGATGACGACTATGACAGCCGTTACGATGACGGGTATGATGACGGTTATCGGAGGCGCGCGAGTGTAAAGAGCAGAAGGAGCGGCACGGCGCGAAAGAGCGCAAGACGCTCCGGAAGCGGTAAGAACAGCAGGAAGAAAATCATCCTCTTTATCGTCGAAGCTGCGGTCCTCGTTCTCGTAATCGGTATTCTGTACGCGGTCACACAGCTTTCCAAGGTCGGCAAGGTCAACCTGCAGGACGCGAAGATCGAGCAGAACGTCAGTGAGGAAGCGAAGGAAAGTGCCGAGAGCGGCGCCATGAAGGGCTACCGCAATATCGCGTTCTTCGGTGTGGACTCGACCAGGGGAGAACTGAACAAGAATACGCGAAGCGACTCGATTATCATCTGCTCGATCAATCAGGAGACCGGCAAGGTCAAGCTGGTATCGGTATATCGCGACACGTATCTGAATATCGGAAACGATGTTTATAACAAATGCAATGCGGCCTATGCACAGGGCGGTCCCGAGCAGGCGATCAACATGCTCAACGAGAATCTTGATCTGAACATCACGGACTTTGTTACAATCGGATTCGGCGGCCTGACGGATGTCATTAACGCGCTCGGCGGCATTCAGATCAACGTCGAGGAAGATGAAATTTCGCATCTGAACAATTACCAGTCGACCATGGCGCAGGAACTCGGAATGAAATATACCGAAGTGACACAGCCGGGGCTCCAGACGCTGGACGGTCTGCAGGCGACGGCGTACTGCCGTATCCGTTATACCAGAGGCTGGGATTACAAACGCGCCGCGAGACAGCGCGCGGTTATTTACGCGACCGTTGCCAAGGCAAAACAAGCCAATGCCTCGCAGCTAACCGAAATCATGAACAGCGCGTTCAAGGAAATCTATACCTCCATGGACGTTTCGGACATGGTTAAAGATGTCAGCAACATCGCAAATTACACGGTGGAAACGGAAGACAGTATCGACACCATGCAGAACGGCTTCCCGCAGGAAAATCTGCGGATACAGGCGAACCTCGGCGGAGCAAAGGGAGACTGCGTTGTTCCGGAAACGCTTTCCGAGAATGTAAAGTGGCTCCATCAGTTCCTGTTTGACGACAGCGCTTACAATGTATCCGACAAAGTGGACCAGTACAGCAAGGCGATTGAGTCGGACACCGCCGGAGCGCAGGCGGAGCAGATGACCGATGCCGATCATGCATGACGTCCGCGGCAGGAATAACAAAGATCATCCGATATCAAATCTTACGGGGAGAGCCGGCGGGCTCTCCCTTTTTGCTGCGGGCAGCAAGATTGCGGCTGCGGGACTGTTTTGCTATAATAAATTAATTATGGACAAAGTGATTGATATCGTCCTTGTGACGTACCGGCCGGATGGACGGCTGCCGGATATTCTTCGAATGCTGCGGGAGCAGAAGATGCCGCCGCGGCAGGTGCATCTGATCAATACGGAGAAGAGTCTTTTTGACGAGGCACTTTCGGCGCTTGGAACGGATGAACAGAAACTGTGCAGGCAGTATCCGTTTCTTGATATAATACATATCAGGAAGCAGGAGTTCGATCATGCCGGAACGAGAAACCTTGGTATGCAAAGATGCTCCGGCGCGGACTTTGTCTGCATGATGACGCAGGACGCGGTGCCGGCGGACGAAGAGCTTCTTCCGGCGCTTGCAGGCGGCCTTTGCGAAGACGAAAAGATCGCAGTGGCGTACGCACGGCAGATTCCTGCGGCAAACGCTTCGGCCGCGGAACGCTTTTCGAGAAGCTTCAATTACCCGGAGAAATCTTCTGTTAAAACGCAGCAGGATTTCGCGCGGCTGGGCATCAGGACGTACTTCTGCTCGGATGTCTGCGCGATGTACAGGAAACAGATCTTTGATGAGCTCGGAGGTTTTTCGGAGCCTTCGATCTTTAATGAAGATATGGTTTTCGCGGGCACAGCGCTGCAGCATGGCTATGCCATCCGCTATGAAGCGGAAGCCAGAGTTGTGCATTCTCATAATTACGGAGCGATGACGCAGCTGCGGCGTAATTTTGATCTCGGTGTATCGCAGGCGGATCATCCGGAAATCTTCGCAGGCGCAAAGAGCGAAGGTGAGGGCGCAAGATATGTCCGGGAAACACTTACCTATCTTCGGGAGAACGGAGCAGCCCGTGAGATCCCGGTTTTCCTGTACCGGTGCGCGTTCCGCCTTACAGGCTACCGTCTGGGAAAGGCATATCAAAGACTCCCGGCGTCTGTACGGCTCCATCTGACATCGAATAAAGAATACTGGAAGAACCCCGCAAAACCGGGTGCTCAAAAAACGGGAAAACATAAATGAGAAGGCAGCTCAGGCTGCCGGTTTGCAGATTACGGATACTGGAGAGAAAACTATGTGCGGAATTGTCGGATATATAGGAAAGAAACAGGCGGCGCCCATCCTTCTGGACGGGCTTGGAAAGCTCGAATACAGAGGGTATGATTCCGCGGGACTGGCGGTGCGGGACGGCAGCGGCGATTTTGAAATCGTAAAGGCGAAGGGAAGACTCAAAGTCCTCTGCGAGAAGACGAACGGCGGCCTTTCCATGTCCGGCTGCTGCGGTATCGGACATACCAGATGGGCTACGCACGGAGAGCCTTCCGAGAACAACGCGCATCCGCATATCAGCAACGACGGTACGGTTGTCGGCGTACACAACGGAATCATCGAGAACTATCAGGACGTCAAAGAGAAGCTTCTCCGGCACGGATATAAGTTCTATTCCGATACGGACACCGAGATTGTGATCAATCTGATCGAGTTCTATCTGCGCAAGTACAATCTGGGACCGATTCATGCGATTACGCATACAATGATGCGTGTGCGCGGCACTTATGCGCTTGCGATCATGTTCAAGGAATACCCGGGAAAGATTTTTGTCGCGAGGAAGGACGCGCCGATGATTATCGGTGTCGGAAAGGGAGAGACTTTCCTTGCTTCCGATGTTCCGGCAATTCTGAAATACACGAGAAAGGTATACTACATCGGTAATCAGGAAGTCGGCGTTCTCGAAGCGGACAAGGTTACTTTCTACAACATCGATCAGGAAGAGATCGAAAAGGAACCCGTGGAAGTAACCATGGATGCCAAGGCAGCCGAGAAGGGCGGATATCCGCACTTTATGCTAAAGGAAATCCATGAGCAGCCGAAGGCCGTAAGGGATACGGTCAATTCCGTCGTCAAGGACGGTAAAATAGATCTCTCCGCCTGCGGCATCACGGATGAAGAATTGAAGAGCCTGCGCTCGATTTATATCATCGGCTGCGGCTCGGCATATCATGTCGCGGTGGCCACCCAGTATGTCATTGAATCACTCGCCCGTGTGCCGGTCCGCATTGAGCTTGCGAGTGAGTTCCGTTACCGGAATCCGATCGTTCCGGATGACAGCATGGCAATCGTGATCAGCCAGTCCGGCGAAACCGCCGACTCTCTGGCTGCACTTCGACTCGCGAAGGAACTTGGCATGAAGACACTCGCGATTGTCAATGTCGTAGGCTCTTCGATCGCAAGGGAAGCGGATCATGTTTTCTACACGCTGGCTGGCCCTGAAATCGCAGTTGCGACAACCAAGGCATACAGCACGCAGCTGATTGCGGGATACGCGATCGCGGTCCGGATGGCATACGCGCGCGGCGTCATTGACGATGCGAGATATGCAGAGCTGATTGCGGAAATTACGGCACTGCCGGAGAAGATTTCCCGCGCGCTGGACGATAAGGAACGAATCCAGTGGTTCGCGGCCAAGTTTTCGAACGCGCAGGACATTTTCTTCATCGGCCGCGGGCTGGACTACGCGATTTCGCTCGAAGGCTCGTTAAAATTAAAGGAAATTTCATATATTCACTCCGAAGCGTACGCGGCAGGAGAGCTCAAGCACGGCACGATTTCCCTGATCGAGAACGGAACACTGGTTGTCGGCGTGCTGACCCAGCCTTCGCTGTTTGAAAAGACTGTCAGCAACATGGTAGAAGTCAAGAGCCGCGGCGGCTATCTGATGGGACTGACAACATACGGAAATTATAATATCGAGGATACGGCTGATTTCACGGTCTATATTCCGAAGACGGACCCGCTTTTTGCGACCAGCGTCGCGATTATCCCGCTGCAGCTGCTGGCATATTATGTCAGCGTTGCGAAAGGACTGGATGTCGATAAGCCGAGAAATCTGGCCAAGTCCGTTACGGTTGAATAAAACGGCGCGGAGCGGCATCCGCGCGATGTGCCGGTGCCTTCCGGCACCAAAGGTGGCAGGATGGAACTGAAAGTTACGGGAGAAGGGGCAGAGAGCTATGAAGAGGTCATGCTGATTTACAGCGGCGCCCTCAAGCAGATCAATACGAAGCTGGAAATTCTGAATCAGGAATTTCAGCATGTACATAATTACAATCCGATAGAGCATATCAAATCCAGAGTCAAGACGCCGGGCAGCATCGCCGCCAAATTGAAGCGTCACGGCTATGAAGTGACCCTCGCGAACATGGTCAAATACTGCAACGATATCGCCGGAATCCGGGTCATCTGTGACTTCACATCGGATATTTACAAGATCGCGGACATGATCAGCAATCAGAGCGATATTCATGTGCTCGCGATCAAGGACTATATCGCGCATCCGAAGCCGTCGGGATACAAGAGCTACCATATGATTGTCACGGTACCGGTCTATCTTTCGGACCGTATCGTGGATACGAAGGTGGAGATTCAGATCCGGACGATCGCGATGGATTTCTGGGCGTCTCTGGAACACAAGATCCAATATAAGTTTACTGATGTGCCGCAGGGCATCGCGGACGAGCTGTTAGAGTGCGCCAATATGGTGTCGGCACTCGACGACAAAATGCTGTATCTGAATAACGAGATTCAGGAAATCAAGGTCGAAGAGAAAAGAGAACGCGGCGGACGGCAGGTGTGAGTGCCTGCCGGAAAGCCTGTAAATGAGGAGTGCCCGGGTACCTTGCGGCACCCGGGCTATTATGAAAAAATTATCTGTCTGCCTGTCTTTTGTTTGATTGTAATATAGCAGAAAGATATGAACGTTTTGTGAACACAACGCAAATATTTACGCATTATAAACAAAAACGTTGTTTTGCACAAAGAAAAATTAGATATATTGTACATATTGATTGGAGCCGGCAGCCCTGCGGCCCCGTTGTAAAAAAGAAAACCGGATGCTATCATGGAAGGTAATCCGGTGCTTCCTGCAGGCGGGAAGCGGCATTTTTGAAAGGAATCGAAAATGAACGAAGAGTATTTTCGCAGTGATTATTACGCGGGCGCCTCAGAACGGGCAGATGATATGATCCGGGCAAACGGCGCGGCGGAGGCAAGAGAAGCGGAGCACCTGCGCAGTACTGCTGCGGAATATTCGAGCGAGATTGAAGAACTCAAGAAGCTCTATGAGAAGAACAGCGCCCTTGTCGAGCAGCTGCGCGCAATGAATGAAGAGACGGCGCGCAACACCTTGAAGAGCGTGCAGGACGCCTCGGCACAGATCACACAGAGCGCAGCTTCCTTCAAAGACATCGACCTCGCGGGCATGCAGCAGCAGATCGCGGCATCCGTAGAGGATTCCAGAAAGACGATTGCCGATCTTATGCAGCAGTCCGATGATTTCGCGCACAAGGAAAATGTCCGCGTATACCGCAATATTCAGGCGGCAACCGATCAGCTTCTGCAGAAGCAGACGCAGGAACTCAAAGACGGAATGGAAACTTTGAAAGAGCAGCTTACGCCGAAGAAGCAGAAAGCTTCCGCGGTCTCCGTTCTTACATTGCTTCTTGTCATTCTGTGCCTTGCTTACGAAGTCCTTGATTCTTTCGGCGTTATCAGCATGATTGTCAGGATGATCATCGGCGGCTGACGGCAGCAGGCTTATGGAAAGATTAGTCCACAGAATTACAATACGTTTTCTGGCTGTGTCCATGTTCGTACTGGCCTGCAGCCTTTTTTTTGTGCCGCAGTTTACGCCGTCCGGGCGGGCCGGCAACAATTCTTACCGCGTGATTTTAAACGGCACGGAAGTCGGGACGCTCGGGAGCCGCCAGGACGCGCTTTCCTGCCTCCGGCAGGCGCGCCGGGAGATCGCGCATACGAGCGATGACATGATCTTCATTGACGCGAAGCTTGAGGTCAAGGGAGAGAATATCCTTTTCGGCGCGCTGGATGACAACAGTACGGTTATCGGCAACATGAAGAAGGTGCTTTCCGACCACGAGCAGCTTTCTCTGACGAAGTGTTACACCGTTAAAATCGGTGAATACACAGTCAATATGCGTTCGGCGGGGGACGTTGTTTCTCTGCTTAAAACTGTTTTGTCCAAATATGATTCCGACAACACCTACCTTGTCAACCTTGTGAAAGATGACACGCGGCAGATAAATGTCTATACGCCGCAGGTCCTGACGCAGGTGGAGCAGCAGAAAAACGAAGAGAAAGCCAAAAGCTTTCCGGCAGCCGGCATTGACGAATTCATGTCCGATGTTTTCAGCTCGGTGCAGCCTTCGGTTTCCCAGAATTTTGATGACTATAAGCTGGGACTGCAGTCGATTGACTTCGGCGAAGCCGTGGAAATCGGCGAAGCCTACATGCCGCAGAATCAGATCGCGTCTTTGGACGCGGCGGTTTCTGACGTGACCGGAGAGGTTGCGAGAAATCAGATTCATGAGGTGCAGCAGGGCGATACACTTTCGGGGATCGCGGAAAAATACGGTCTTACTACGGACCAGCTGATTGCAATCAACCCGATCCTGTCAAGCGGGAATTCGACAATCCGGCCCGGCGACGAGCTGACCGTGACGGTGGCGGAGCCGAAGCTGTCTGTCATCTACACGATGCAGGAATATAAGGAAGAGGACTATACCGCGGACACCATTTACAAGGATAACGATTCCTGGTATACGACAAAATCGGTGGTCATTCAGGAACCTTCTACCGGACACCGCAAGGCAATCGAGCTTGTCCGTTACAAGGATGGCGCGCAGATCTCTTCAGAAATTGTCATGCAGCAGACGACGGTGGAAGCCGTGCCGAAGATCATCGAACGCGGTACTGTAAATCCGCCGACCTATATCTGGCCGGTTTCCGGAGGCTATATAACATCCTCCTTCGGCAGGAGAAAACAGCCCAAGGCCGGCGCGAGCACAAACCATCCGGGCATTGATATCGGCGTGCCGATCGGCACTTCGGTCAGCGCGACGAGCGGCGGAACGGTCATTACCGCGGGCTGGCAGTCCGGATACGGCAATGTCGTGTATATCCAGCACCCGGGCGGCCTTGTCTCGAGGTACGGACATCTGTCAAGGATCCTCGTAAAGACCGGACAGTCCGTTTCGCAGGGGCAGAAGATTGCTCTTTCGGGCAACACGGGTAACAGTACCGGTCCGCATCTGCACTTTGAGATGCGCATGAACGGCGTGGCTGTCAACCCTCTGGGTTATGTAAATCGTTGACAGATAATACATGGTAGGGTATTCTATATTCGCTTTTTTTAAAAAAACAAATTCAGGAGTTCAGCATGGAATATTATGTCGTGAAAGGCGGCAGCCCGCTCTCCGGCGAAGTTGAAATTGCCGGCGCGAAAAACGCGGCGCTTGCGATCGTGGCAGCTGCAATCATGGCAGATGAGCCTGTCACCATAGAAAATGTTCCGGATGTCAGCGACATCCGCGCGCTGGTTGGAGCAATCAGCGACATCGGCGGCGAAGTCGCACACCCGGAAAGACATACATATGTAATTAACGGAGCGAATATCAAGGATGAGCCGGTAGATAACGAGGCCGTCCGGAAGATCCGCGGTTCCTACTACCTGATCGGAGCCCTCCTCGGCAAGTACCGCAAGGCGGAAGTGGCTCTGCCCGGCGGCTGCAATATCGGCTTGCGCCCGATTGACCAGCATATCAAGGGCTTCCGGGCACTTGGCGCGAACGTATCGGTTGTGCCGCCCGGACATGTGCGCGCGGAAGCGTCCTGCCTTGTCGGCAGCCATATCTATATGGATGTCGTCTCTGTCGGCGCGACCATCAATATCATCATGGCCGCGATCATGGCAAAAGGGAATACCATTATCGAGAATGCGGCAAAAGAGCCGCATGTTGTTGATCTAGCGAACTTTCTGAACAGCATGGGAGCGAAGATCCGCGGCGCCGGAACCGATGTAATCCGTATCCGCGGCATCGAGAAGCTGCACGGGACGAATTATTCGATTATTCCGGACCAGATTGAGGCAGGAACCTTTATGTATGCCGCTGCCTGTACGCGCGGAGATGTCACGATCACAAACGTGATCCCCAAACACCTGGAATGTCTGACCGCGAAGCTGACCGAGATCGGCTGCGAAGTTACGGAATCGGATGATTCGGTTCGGGTTGTCGCTACCAGACGCCTCGAACATACCAACGTCAAAACACTGCCGTACCCCGGCTTCCCGACCGACATGCAGCCGCAGATCAGTGTTCTGCTCGGCCTTTCCAGGGGAACGAGCATTGTAACGGAGAGCATCTTTGAGAACCGCTTCAAATACACGGACGAGCTGGCAAAGATGGGTGGCAATGTGCGTGTGGAAGGCAATACGGCGATCATTGACGGCGTGGAGAATTATACCGGCGCGAAAATCACGGCGCCGGATTTAAGAGCCGGCGCGGCGCTCGTCGCCGCAGCGCTGGCTGCGCGCGGTTACTCCGAGATCTACGATATTCACTATATCGAGCGGGGATATGAAGATTTTCCGGAAAAGCTCCGGAGCCTCGGCGCCTTCATCGCGAAGGTTTCCAATAAAGACGAAGAGCGGCGGGCGATCAACGGATTCAATATGAGAATCGTCGGATAAGGCATCGCAGGATGCGGCGGGTCTCCCTCTTTACAAATCCGCTGCCGCGTTATAGACTTGTTTTTGTAACTAAATAACGAGTATTTTTCAGGGCAGGGTGCAATTCCCTACTGGCGGTAAAGTCCGCGACCACGGCAGCAGTGCTGCCCGTGCCGACCCGGTGAAACTCCGGGACCAACAGTGTCGACTGCGGTGCAGTCCAAGTCTGGATGGAAGAAAAATAATCACCATTATGATGAGTGGCTGCCCTGTACGTATATTCTGCGTGCGGGGTTTTTCTGTTGCGGCGCCTGCCGCAGCGGAAGACTCTGTCCGTAAAGATGGAGCGCATGGTTTCACTCTTACGTGATTATATCCGGAAAACGCTCGGAGAGTCATTGAAAAGGAGAGAAAACCATGACAGAAATCACAGAAACCAGAAATCCGGCTCGTAAGAAATCCGCAATTACCGTGCGGTATATTGCGGTAACGGGTGTTTTGTCCGCGGCTGCCTTCGTGCTGCAGCTGATTGAGATACCGCTCCCGTTTATTATGCCGGCATTCATCAAGTTTGATTTTTCGGATCTGCCGGCGCTGATCGGTTCTTTCGCTCTGGGACCTGTCTGCGGCGTTATCATCGAGCTGATCAAGAACATTCTGCACGCCGCGCTTGCGACAGGCTCCTTCGGTGTGGGCGAGCTTTCAAATTTCATTCTCGGTGCTGTTTTTGTGGCCGTTGCCGGCAGCATCTATAAGCGGAACAAGACCAGAAGAACCGCGATTATCGCAGCGGCGGTCGGCGCGGTTCTGATGGCGGTGGTTTCATTCCCATCGAACCTTTTCGTGGTATATCCGGTATATTACAATTTCATGCCGAAGGATGTTATTCTTGCCGCGTATCAGGCGATTTTCCCCGGCGTTAAGAGCATTGAACAGAGCCTTCTTCTGTTCAACGTGCCGTTTACCTTCGCAAAGGGTATGATTGATGTGTTCGTCACGCTCCTCGTTTACAAGAAGATCTCAACGGTCATTAAGGGCAGGTAATTCCCGCGGCAAACTTTACAAACTACGGTCAGACAGAGTAAGATTAACCCGTTCACGGAGCGAAATGGCAGCCGCGAACGGGTTGTTTTTATGAAAGGGCACATCGGGTGTTAAGATGAAACATTTTGAATCGAACAGTGCGGAAGACACCTACAATATAGGAAAAGAGCTGGGTGAAAAGGCCGAAGCCGGGCAGGTATTCGCGCTGGACGGAGACCTTGGCACCGGCAAGACGGTTTTTACGAAAGGCTTCGCCGAAGGACTCGGCATAAAGGAGCCGGTGAACAGTCCGACGTTTACGATCCTGCAGATCTATGAAGACGGGCGGCTTCCCCTGTATCACTTCGACGTATACAGAATTGAAGAGCCGGAGGAGATGGACGAAGTCGGCTTCGATGACTATATATACGGAAGCGGCGTCTGCATGATCGAATGGGCGGATCAGATCCGTGAAATTCTGCCGGAGAAAACGCGGACAATCACGATCCGCAAGGACCTGTCGAAAGGGACCGATTACCGCGATATCACGATCACGGACGGACTGGAACGGGAGGAGTAATCGAATGAAGATACTTTCAATAGAAGCGTCCGGCCAGGTGGCCGGCTGTGCGCTGGTAACAGACGGTGTTCTGACAGGAGAATACAGCATTAATTTCAAGAAGACCCATTCGCAGACGCTGGTGCCTATGCTCGAGAATTTGCGCCGCATGACAGAGCTTGACCTGAAAACGCTGGACGCAGTTGCGCTCACAGAGGGACCGGGGTCATTTACCGGACTGCGGATCGGCGCCGCGACCGCCAAGGGAATCGGACTCGCACTGGATCTTCCGCTGATTCCGGTGCCGACCGTAGACAGCCTCGCATTCAATCTGTTCGGCACGGACGCGCTGGTCTGCCCTTTGATGGATGCCAGACGTTCCCAGGTTTATACCGGTATCTATGAAGAAAAAACAGAACCGGCATGTCTTCTACCCGCCTGCGCCGTCCCGGTGTCAGAGGTCGTAAGCCGTCTGAACAGTCTCGGCAGAGAAGTCATCTTCCTTGGAGACGGCGTCCCGGTTTACCGGGAGCAGCTGCGGGAAGAACTACGCGTTCCGTTTTTGTTTGCACCGGCGCATCTTTCGCTCCAGAGAGCTGCGTCGACCGCTGTTCTCGCGGACCTTCTATATAGGAAGAAGGGCGATGCCTGCTATGTGAACGCCGATGATTTCCGGCCTCTGTATCTGCGCAAGTCGCAGGCGGAGCGGCAGAGAGAGGAAGCGGAAAAGGCGGGCGAGATGGAAGCACTGGCTGCAGGCCGGCTTGTAAAGGAAATGGCATTGAAGAAGGAGACCATGGAGGAAGACGCGAGATGACAACGCCGGTGCGGGACGGGGTTCTGCTTAGAAGGCTCCTGCCGGAAGATGCGGGGGCGGCGGCGAATGTCGAAAGGGCTTGTTTTTCCGTCCCTTGGTCCGAACGGGTTTACCACGCGACACTCCTTCTTCCTTACAGCTATTACTACGGCGCGTTCCGGGAAAATGAGCTGGTCGGAACCGCGGGACTGCAGATTATCGCGGGAGAAGGCGAGATTTCGAATGTCGCGGTCCTCCCGAACGAGCGCCGCCGCGGAATTGCCGGCAGTCTAATAAGGCTTGCGCTCTCAGAAGCGCGGGAGCTTGGCGTTTCTGACTTCACGCTCGAAGTGCGGGAAGGAAATACGGCAGCGCTTTCCCTGTATGAGAGCTTTGGCTTTCAGATCGAAGGCCGCCGCAGGAACTATTACACGAATCCAACGGAAGACGCGCTGATTATGTGGCGCCGCTCCGGGAGGGAAGTTTGCAATGATTGATGTATGTTTGCTGGGAACCGGCGGCATGATGCCGCTCCCTTACAGGTGGCTGACGTCGCTCGCGCTTCGCTATAACGGCAGAACGATTCTGCTCGACTGCGGGGAGGGAACCCAGATTGCGCTGAAAAAGGCCGGCTGGAGTCCGAACCCGATTGATGTGATTTTATTTACGCATTATCATGGAGATCATATCGCGGGACTGCCGGGCATGCTGCTGTCGATGGGCAACGCGGACCGGACCGAACCGGTTCTTCTGGCAGGCCCCAGAGGTCTTGAGAAAGTTGTCTCGAGTCTTCGGGTCATTGCGCCGGAACTGCCGTTTGAGCTGCGATATAAGGAACTGACGGAGAATGAAGAAAGCTTTCCGCTGCCGGAAGCGCCGGAGCTGCGTATTACCGCCCGCAAAGTGAACCACCGGGTGACCTGCTACTGCTACAGCTTCGAGCTTGGCAGACAGGGACGTTTTGACGCGCAGAGGGCAAAGGAGCTTTCAATTCCGCTGCCGTTCTGGTCGAGGCTGCAGAAAGGCGAGACCATCGAAGACGGCGGCCGCGTGTATACGCCGGATATGGTTCTGGGGCCTGCAAGAGAAGGATTAAAAGTCGCGTACGCAACCGACAGCCGTCCGTGCGGGAATATCGTGAAGGCCGCGGAAGGCGCGGATCTTTTCATCTGCGAAGGCATGTACGGAGATGAGGAAAAGTTGCCGAAGGCAAGAGAGAAGAAGCATATGACTTTCCGCGAAGCCGCGGAAATCGGAAAGGCCGCGCAGCCTGCGCGCATGTGGCTGACGCATTTCAGCCCTTCCGAGACAAGGCCCGAGCAGTTCCTTTCCGGCGCGCAGCAGATCTTTCCTCCGGTTTCCTGCGGCAAAGACGGGCGGAGCCTTACGCTGAACTTTAAAGATGAATAAGGAAGCAGATTATGGCAAAAGACATCACGATTCTGGGAATTGAATCCAGCTGCGACGAGACGGCCGCGGCCGTAGTTGTAAACGGGCGGACGGTACTGTCCAACGAGATTTCTTCTCAGATTGATATTCATACGTTATACGGCGGCGTTGTTCCCGAAATCGCTTCGAGAAAACATATCGAACGCATTAATCAGGTTATCCGCAAGGCACTGGAGACTGCCGGCAAAACGCTGGACGATCTGGACGCCGTCGCGGTCACCTGCGGTCCCGGGCTTGTCGGCGCGCTGCTGACCGGCGTGTCGGAGGCAAAAGCGATCTGTTTTGCACGGGATATTCCCCTGATCGGCGTTCATCATATCGAAGGACACATCAGCGCGAACTATATCGCGGCTCCGGAGCTGGAACCGCCGTTTATCTGCCTTGTCGTTTCCGGCGGCCATACGCATCTTGTCATTGTCAGGGACTATGGCAAGTATGAGATTCTAGGCCGAACCGAGGACGATGCTGCCGGCGAAGCTTTCGACAAGGTTGCGAGAGCGGTCGGCCTCGGCTACCCGGGCGGACCGAAGATCGATAAGGCAGCAAAGGAGGGAAATCCGGACGCTTTGCATTTCCCGCGCGGCAAGGTGCGGGATTCGCGCTATGACTTCAGCTTCAGCGGCCTCAAGTCCTCGGTCCTCAATTATCTGAATACCGAGAAGATGGCAGGACATGAGATTTCCGTGCCGGATATCGCGGCCTCGTTCCAGCAGTCTGTTGTCGATGTGCTGGTCAGCCATGCGATGGAAGCGGTGGACGAGTATCATGCTGAAAATTTTGCGATCGCAGGGGGCGTCGCATCAAACAGCTTTCTGCGCGCCGCCGCGCAGAAAGCCTGTGAGGAGAGAGGCGTCCGGTTTTTCTGCCCGCCGCCGGTTCTGTGTACAGACAACGCTGCCATGATCGCGTGCGCCGGGTATTATGATTTTTTGAAGGGAAAGCGTTCCGGGTATGACCTCAACGCCATGCCGAACCTTCCTCTGAAGTAAGGAGATACTATGACTTGTAAGCCGTCGACCGCCATTCTGCTGGCTGCCGGAAAAGGAACAAGAATGGGAAGCGGTGTCCGCAAACAGTACATGATGCTGTGCGGGCAGCCGCTTCTTGCATATTCATTGCGGACGCTGACAGAAAGTCCTCTCATTCAGGACATTGTCATGGTCATACCGGACGGTGAGGAGGCTTATATCCGGCAAAACATCACCGCCCTCGTCCCCGGCGCCGAACAGAAAATCCGCGCATATGTACCGGGCGGGAGCGAGCGCTACGCCTCGGTCTATCATGGAATTGAAGCGATTACGTGGCCGTGCGGGTATGTTTATATTCACGACGGTGCGCGTCCGTTTATTGATGAGAAAACGCTTCAGCGGCTCTTTGCAGCTGTATCACAGGAGGGAACCGCGGTTGCGGGCATGCCCAGCAAGGACACGGTCAAGCTCACGGACGATACGGCACATGTCACGGATACGCCGGACCGCCGCAGGGTGTGGCTGGTTCAGACACCGCAGACATTCGAATACGCATTAATCAAAACAGCCTATGAAAAGTTGTTTTCACATATCGATGACCTGAAAAGTCAAGAAATATCGATCACGGACGACGCGATGGTAGTCGAGCAAATGCTGCATCGCAGGGTCCGCCTTGTCGAAGCGTCTTACCGGAACATCAAAGTCACGACGCCGGAGGACCTTCTGATCGCGGAGGCATTTATCAGAAACAAAGGGTAACCGGCCGGGGGAGAAAGCATGTCATTTGTTCATCTGCATACCCATACAGAATATTCACTTCTGGATGGCTCCAATAAAATTACGGAATATGTCCGGCATGTGAAGGAACTGGGCATGAACGCGGCCGCGATCACGGATCACGGCGTCATGTACGGTGTCATTGATTTTTATAAAACCTGTGAAGCCGAAGGCATCAAGCCGGTTATCGGATGCGAAGTGTATGTAGCGCCGGGGTCGCGTTTTGACAGGAATGTCGGAGAAAACTCGGAACGCTATTACCATCTGATCCTGCTTGCCGAGAACAATCAGGGATACGCCAACCTGTCCCACATCGTCAGCCGCTCTTTTACGGAAGGGTACTATTATAAGCCGCGTGTGGACTACGAACTTCTGGAGCAGTTTCATGAAGGTATTATCTGCTGCAGCGCCTGCCTTGCGGGCGAAGTCGCGCGGGATCTCGCGCGCGGAGATAAAGCCTCCGCGGAGAAAGCGGCGCTCCGCTATGAAAAGATCTTCGGAAAGGGCAACTTCTTCCTGGAGCTGCAGGATCACGGCCCCGATTATCCCGAGCAGCAGACGGTCAACGCAGGTCTTCTGGAACTCAGCCGCCGGCTGGACATCCCGCTGGTTGCGACCAATGACTGCCACTACACCTACGCAGAAGACGCGGAGGCGCATGATATCCTGCTGTGCATCCAGACCGGCAAAAAGCTTTCCGACGAAAACCGCATGCGCTATCCCGGCGGACAGTTTTATGTCAAAAGCGAAGAGGAGATGCGCGCGCTGTTTCCGTACGCGCAGGAAGCCTGCGACAACACGCAGAAGATCGCGGACCGCTGCAATGTTACGATCGAATTCGGCAAAACAAAACTCCCCCGCTTCGACGTCCCTGAAGGCTATGATTCGTGGACGTATCTTAACAAGCTCTGCGATGAAGGCTTTACAAAGAACTATCCGGACGACGATGGAACGGTCCGGAAGCGCCTTGACTATGAGCTTTCGGTTATCCGGAAGATGGGGTATGTCGATTACTTCCTGATTGTCTGGGACTATATCAACTGGTCCAGAGAGCACGACATTGCGGTCGGCCCGGGGCGGGGTTCGGCGGCAGGCTCCGTTGTTTCCTACTGCATCGGCATCACACAGCTCGACCCCATCAAGTATGACCTGCTGTTCGAGCGCTTCCTGAATCCGGAGCGTGTGTCCATGCCCGATATCGATGTGGACTTTGAATATGAGCGAAGACAGGAAGTCATTGATCATGTCACGCAGAAGTACGGCAAGGACAATGTCGTGCAGATTGTCACGTTCGGCACGCTGGCGGCAAAAGGCGTTATCCGCGATGTCGGCCGCGTCATGGACCTGCCGTACAGCTTCTGCGATTCAATCGCCAAGATGGTGCCGAACGATCTCAAGATGACGCTTTCGCTCGCGCTTACGCAGAACCCGGAGCTGAAGAAGGCTTATGATTCGGACGAGCGCGTGCATCTTCTGATTGACATGTCCAGAAAGCTCGAAGGACTGCCAAGACACACCTCGATCCACGCAGCCGGCGTCGTGATCTGCGCGGAGCCCGCGGAGAACCTGATTCCGCTGCAGAGGGCGGCCGACGGCTCGATCACGACGCAGTTCACGATGACAAGAGTCGAGGAGCTGGGCCTTTTAAAAATGGACTTTCTGGGTCTTAGGACACTCGGCGTCATCAAGGACGCGGTCCGCATGGCGAATGCGTCGATCCGCAGGGCCGGCGGCGCGTATCCTCCTTATGAACCGTCTGTCGGACCCGCCAGAACAAAAATCACAAAAAACCCCTGCCCCGTCCCGATTGATATCGACAGGATAGAGATGGAGGACGCGGATGTTTTTGCGTCTTTGGGGACAGGACACACAGATGGTGTGTTCCAGCTCGAATCCGGAGGCATGCAGAGTTTCATGAAGGAACTGCGCCCCGGGAGTCTGGAAGATATCATCGCCGGCATCGCGCTGTACCGTCCCGGCCCGATGGACTTTATACCGAAGTACATTGCCGGCAAGAAAAGCGGCGGTAAAGTGACCTATGATACGCCGCTCCTGCAGCCGATTCTGCAGCCGACTTACGGCTGCATCGTCTATCAGGAGCAGGTTATGCAGATCGTCCGGAATCTGGGCGGCTATTCTCTGGGCCGCGCGGATCTTGTCCGCCGCGCGATGAGCAAGAAGAAAGAGCATGTCATGCAGGAGGAACGCCGTAATTTCGTGTACGGCAATCCTGCCGAGAATGTACCCGGCTGCGCCGCGAAGGGAATTGACGAGAAGACGGCGAATCATATCTTCGATACGATGATTGACTTTGCCCGCTATGCGTTCAACAAGTCGCACGCGGCGTGCTATGCGGTGGTTACTTATCAGACTGCCTGGCTCAAGTACTATTATCCGACCGAATTCATGGCTGCGATTCTGACTTCGGTCATCGATTTTCCGGCCAAGGTCGCCGGCTACATCCTGACCTGCAGGAGCCTTGGCATCCGCATTCTGCCGCCGGATATCAACGAAGGTGAAGCCGGCTTCTCGGTGGCGGACGGTGCGATCCGTTACGCATTGACTGCGGTCAAAGGCGTCGGACGTCCGGTCATTGACGCGATTGTAAAGGAAAGAAATACAAACGGCAGGTTCCGCGATCTGCAGGATTTCATTGCCAGGACGCAGGGAATGCAGGTCAGCAAGCGCGTCATTGAAAGTTTCATCAAGGCGGGCGCTTTCGACTCCTTCGGGGTCACACGCAAGCAGATGATGAGCGTTTACATCCGGATGGTCGATGAGCAGCAGGCCAGCGCGAAAAACAACATGGCCGGACAGCTCTCTCTTTTTGACCTTGTGCCGCAGGAGCAGAAGCATCAGTTTGAGATCACCTATCCCGATATCGGAGAGTATGACAAGGAGATGCTGCTTTCTTTCGAGAAGGAAGTGCTGGGCATTTATGTCAGCGGTCATCCGCTCGAAGAGTACGAGGCGCTCTGGAAAGGGCATATCACCAACAAGGCTACGGACTTTTATTATGACGCGCAGGCGCAGGGGAGTCCTGACGCCGGCCGTCCGGATGCCGCTCCGGCGGTTTCGCCGGGAGATACAGAGCCGGGCATGCAGCTGCGCGACGGACAGGACGTTGTCGTCGGCGGCCTGATCACGGACGTCCGCATCAAATACACAAAAAACAATCAGGTCATGGCATTCGTTACCATGGAAGATCTGACGGGGGATTTGAGCGTAACTGTTTTTCCGAAAAGTTATGAGAAGTACAGCCCCTTTCTAAAAGAAGACGCCAAGATCTTCGTGCGCGGCCGCGTTTCGCTGCGCGACGAGCAGAACGCCGAAGTACTGTGTTCCACAATAACGCCGTTTGACGATGTGCCGAGACGTCTCTGGATACGGTTTCACGATATGGAAGCCTATACGTCTGCGAGCGCCGAACTGCTGCGGATTGTCGATGAGTACGGCGGGCGTGATCAGGTCGTGATTTATGTGGAAAATCCAAGGAGCCGCAAAGTTCTGCCGCCCGGACAGGGCGTGCGCGCGGACAAGGCGCTGCTGGATCTTCTGCGGGCGCGGTTCGGCAACGGAAATGTGACACTGGCATAGAGGCCGGCTTTGTTTTAAAATATAATAAATATGTCTTCCGTAAGAAGCGCTGGCAGGTTGCTTGCCGGAAGACGGGCGGTGACAGGTCTTCCGCGCAGCGCGCAGACATGGGGCTTCTTGCGGCAGACGGCGATCGAAAGGAGACAGCGATGGCTGATAATAAAATTCATACGGTAGGAATTCTGACCAGCGGCGGCGACGCGCCCGGAATGAACGCCGCGATCCGCGCGGTGGTCCGCGAATCGATCATTAACGGCATGTCGGTCAAGGGAATCCAGAGAGGCTACACCGGCCTTCTGAACGAAGAAATTACCGATATGGACAAGCACAGTGTTTCAGATATCATTCAGCGCGGCGGTACAATTCTCGGGACAGCCAGATGTGAAGAGATGAAGACGGAGGAAGGACAGGCGCAGGCGGCTGAGATCTGCAAAAAGCATGGCATAGACTGCCTTGTCGTCATCGGCGGCGACGGATCATACCGCGGCGCGCTCGCGCTTTCCAGACATGGCATCAACGCGATCGGCATCCCCGGAACCATCGATCTGGACATTGCCTGCACAGATTATACAATCGGCTTTGACACCGCCATCAATACGGCAATGCAGGCGATTGATAAGGTGCGGGATACTTCGTCTTCGCATGAGCGCTGCAGCATTATCGAAGTTATGGGCAGAAACGCGGGATATATCGCTTTGTGGTGCGGCATCGCCAACGGCGCCGAAGATATTCTGCTTCCTGAAAAGTATGACTACGACGAACAGAAAATTGTCGATAATATCATCAATAACAGAAAGCACGGCAAGAAGCACCACATCATCATCAACGCGGAGGGCATCGGCCATTCCACATCCATGGCGAGAAGAATCGAGGCCGCGACCGGTATCGAGACGAGAGCCACGATTTTAGGATACATGCAGCGCGGCGGTTCGCCGACAACGAAGGACCGTTTCTACGGTTCGATTATGGGTGCTTATGCAGCGGACATTGTTGCGGAAGGCAAGCGTAACAGAGTCATATCCTTTAAGGGCGGCGAGGTTGTTGACATCGACATCGAGGAGGCTCTTGCGATGCAGAAGACGATCCCCGAGTATCACTACAAGATCAGCCAGAACCTCTCCAGATAAATGTCTCTCACGCCCCATGCGGAGCGGGGGCGTGGAGACAAAGCCGGTCTGCGGAGCGGACCGGTAAGATAAATGTCTCTCACGCCCCGTGCGGAGCGGGGGCGTGGAGACAAAGCCGGTGCGCGGAGCGGAATTTATGGAAACTATTATGTCTGCTGCCAACTCAAGAATCAAACGCCTCTGCGCCCTCCGGCAAAAGTCCAGAGAGCGCCGTAAAGAGGGTGTTTTCCTTATCGAAGGCCAGCGTCTTTGTCAGGATACGCCGGATAAATTTCTGCAGGAGTTCTATATTACGCAAGAGCTTCTTGCGGAGGTTTCCGGCAAGGCATCGGACAACAATCAGTTTGCTGACCGGATCAGACAATGGGAGAAGAAAACCTTCGTTATTACGGATGAAATCGCGGAAAGAATCTCTGACACACAGACGCCGCAGGGCATTTTTGCAGTCGTGTCGCAGCCTTCGTATACGAAAGAGCAGATCCTTGATTTCGATGTCCCTCTCTATCTTCTTGCGGAGGACATACAGGATCCGGGAAATCTTGGAACCATCTTCCGCACGGCGGAGGCAGCCGGTGTTTCCGCGGTGATCATGAGCCGCGGAACAGTCGATGTTTTTAACCCCAAAACAATCCGCTCCACAATGAGTTCCCTCTTCCGGATGCCTTTTCTGTATGTGGATGATCTGGGGGAAGAAATCCGTGTTCTCCGGCAGCGGGGAGTCCGGGTCTATGCCGCGCATCTTGGCGGTAAACGAATTTATACGGAGCCGGATTATACCGGGGCGTGTGCTTTTTTGATTGGAAACGAAGGTAACGGACTGCGCGAGGAAACCGCGCGGCTTGCGGATGAGAAGATCATCATCCCGATGCAGGGACAAATCGAGTCGCTCAATGCCGCGATGTCCGCCGGAATTCTGATGTATCAGGCAGCCATGGAAAGGAGATCCAAATGGTAATCGGTTTTATCGGACTTGGAAATATGGCGAAGGCAATCATCGGCGGAATTCTGGGTCAGCAGATCGTGCACCCGGAAGACATCCTGGGGTCGAGTGCCACACAGGGAACCATGGATACCGTTGCCAAGGAATACGGTATCAGGACAACGCCTTCCAACAAAGCTGTCGCGCGGGAAGCGGACATCCTGATTCTGGCTGTAAAACCGGTCGTTCTGCCGGTGGTGCTCGAAGAAATCATGGACGATGTTGATGAAAACAAGCTGATTATCAGCATCGCAGCCGGCAAAACAACGAAGTGGATCAGTCAGTACTTCTCCAAGCCGGTGAAAATCATCCGCTGCATGCCGAATACCCCGGCACTTGTGCAGGAAGGCTGTTCCGCAATCTGCAGAAATGAAAATGTCTCGGATGGGGAGCTTGCCACTGCGCTGTCGCTAATTCGGAGTTTCGGAATGGCGGAAGTCGTCAATGAAAATCTGATCGACGTAGTCGGAGCGGTGAGCGGGTCTTCGCCGGCGTTTGTTTTTATGTTCATCGAGGCCCTCGCAGACGCGGCAGTCAAGGGCGGTATGCAGAGAAAGCAGGCGTACCGCTTCGCTGCACAGACCGTGATGGGAAGTGCGAAGCTGATGCTGGAGACCGGGCGTCATCCTGCGGAACTCAAAGACATGGTCTGCTCACCGGGCGGAACTACAATCGAGGGCGTCGAGGAGCTGAAATCGGACGGTTTCACCGGCGACGTCATGAAAGCAATTGATGCCTGTGTTGATAAAACCAGAAGGCTATAATGAATGTGTAATGTGATGCCGGCGGGCTTGGCCTGCCGGCTTTTTCTTTGTTCTCGTCTGATACAATATAATCTGTGCATTACTGCCGCGCGTCGCCCCACATCTATCTTGTAACCTGCAAAAGCCTATCTCACTCCCTTAAAAGTCAAAACTTGACAAAATTATTACACAGTGATAGAGTACAACCAATTTGTCGTAACAATTACGTAACAAATTGAAATCACGATTTAATAATCAGGAACAGGAAACAAATGAGAGCGCTTACAAAAGCTGCTGTCATTTGCAGGAGAGTGAATGAAGTTTACAAAAAGTATTACAGTTACAACCTTTGCACTGATGGCAGCAGCCGTCCTTACCGTGTCGAGTCCGCTCGCCGCGTTCGCGGCAGATCAGACGTCCATGAATGATCAGGCAACAGAAGCGGCGCAGAAGCTTTATCGTGCGGCACTTGAAGCAGGCAATGATGAAGACACAGCCATGAAGATCGCACAGGACGCGGTCATCAAGACCAAGAAGGCAATTGTTCAGAAAAAGGCGGAAGACATTTCGGACGGAACGGTTTCCGATGAACTTACCGATGAGGAAAGACAAATTCTGGACGAAGTCATGAAAGAAGATACCGCGCAGTCCGCGGCGGCAGCAAGTACAGAATCCTCCGAGCCATCTGCAGCAAGCACTCAGAGCGGCGCTGATCTGCAGGCACAGGCGGAAAACCAGAACGATGCCGCACTCTATCTCTCGCAGGCAGCCGCGCAGGCGAAAGACATTCAGGACGCAGCTGCCATGGCCAGCGCTCCCGCAGCCAGCACCGAATCGACTGCTACAGCGGCAGCCAGCACGGAAGCGGCGACCGCAGCCAGCACGGACGCAGCTCCTACAGCCGGCACCGAGGCAGCCGCCGCAGCGACTACGGAAACAGCCGCTGCGCAGACACAAACTCAGCAGCAGACGCCGGCCGCGTCTTATCAGGCGGCACAGGCGCTGCAGGCACTGCAGCAGGTTCAGCTGCAGCAGGCGCAGGCCGCTGCACAGGCAGCACAGGCGCCGGCAGCCGCACAGACGAATACAGCAGTGTCCGCTTCCGACCGTGAGCTGCTCGCCGCGATCATTTACTGCGAAGCAGGCAACCAGAGCCATACCGGAAAGGTCGCGGTTGGCAATGTCGTTATGAACCGTGTTAACAGCGCTAAGTTCCCGAACTCGATTTCCTCGGTTGTTTATCAGAGAGGACAGTTTTCACCGGCAGGCTCCGGATGGTTAAACCGCGTATTGAAGAGAGGCACTGTTCCTGCTGACTGCTATGCCGCGGCTGACGAAGCACTTGCGGGATCGAAGCCGGTTGGAGGTTCCGTCTTCTTTATGCGCAGAGAACTGCATTCGAGTGGAACCATCATCGGAGCGCATTGCTTCTGGGGAATGATGTAACAGCCGGAAAGGCCTGCAGCCGCTGCGCCTTGATGGGCGGACATCGCCGACATACTTAAATATCAACAGATTCCTTGTGGACGCCGCGCGGCTTTTAACTGTGCGGCGTCCGCTTTTTAAGCTTCACGGCGCCCGCTTTAAGGCCGCCTGCGGCATCCGCTTGCTTGCAAGGTGTTTGCGATTGTTTTAAAATACGCTCAATGAAGGGTGACAATGAGACTTCGGGGCAACGCGATCAGAAGACTTCAAAAAGGCACAGCATAATTTTTGCAAATTACAGGAGGCACGGCATGAGCGTAGATCTGAAAGGCAGAGATTTTCTGAAACTTCTTGATTTTTCGGCAGAGGAGATACAGTATCTTATAGATCTTTCCGCAGATTTCAAGGATAAGAAGAAAAAGGGAATTGCTGTTGACCGCCTGCGCGGGAAGAATGTTGCCCTGATTTTCGAGAAAACAAGCACGCGCACCAGATGCGCATTTGAAGTCGGCGCGCACGATCTCGGCATGGGTACGACTTACCTCGATCCTTCGGGTTCCCAGATCGGAAAGAAAGAGTCGATCGCGGATACCGCGAGAGTCCTTGCCTCCATGTTTGACGGCATCGAATACCGCGGCTTCGGGCAGGACATCGTCGAAGAGCTCGCGAAGTTCTCCAAGGTTCCTGTCTGGAATGGCCTGACCAACGAATTTCATCCGACGCAGATGCTTGCTGATCTTCTGACCATTCGCGAACATTTCGGTCGTACCAAGGGAATCAGACTGAGCTATTTCGGTGACGCAAGATACAACACCGGAAACTCTCTGATGGTTCTCGGAGCGAAAATGGGAATGCATGTGACCTTGTGCTCGAACAAAAAGTATTTCCCGGACCCTGCTCTGGTCCGCAGGTGTGAAGAGCTTGCCGCGGAAAGCGGCGGTTCTGTGCGCCTTACAGAAGACACTTCGGAAGCCGCAAGCGGAGCGGATGTTTTCTACACGGATGTCTGGGTTTCGATGGGAGAGCCTGATGAGGTATGGCAGGAGAGGATTCACGATCTACTCCCGTACCGCATTACGTCAGAGCTTATGCAGCTTGGCAGCGCGGACGCGGTTTTCATGCACTGCCTGCCCGCGTTTCACGACCTGCATACCGGCATTGGTGAAAAGATCCATGAAAAGTACGGCCTTACAGAGATGGAAGTGACGGACGAGGTGTTTGAGAGCAGCCGGTCCATTGTTTTTCAGGAGGCCGAGAACCGCATGCACACGATCAAGGCGGTTATGGCGGCCACACTGGGCTATGCAGAGTAGATGCGCCGGGTCTGCCGCCGCGCAGGTTACGAATAGTAAAGAGGCAATCAGCATGAAAGAAAAAATCCTGCAGCTGCTCGAAGAAGCGGACGGTTTTGTTTCCGGACAACAGCTTTGTGAAGCGCTCGGCGTATCCAGAACCGCTGTCTGGAAGGCGATCAGCGCGCTCCGGGCAGACGGCTATGAAATTGAAGCCGTAACAAACCGGGGCTACCGCCTGTGTGCCATAGAAAACGCGGATGTCTTCAACGGCGTTGAAATCGAACGCCGGCTGCGGACGAAGTGGGTGGGGCGGCCGCTGTTTTGCGCGAAGGAGACCGGCTCCACGAACAACGACATTCAGAAACTTTCCGACGAGGGATACGGCAACGGTACACTCTGCGTTTCGGAAAAACAAACCGCAGGCAAAGGCCGCCGCGGCCGCACCTGGATTTCTCCATCCGGCGGCAACGTATATATGAGCATTCTGCTCAAGCCTTCGATCAACCCGGACAGGGCGCCGATGACGACCTTGATTATGGCGCTTGCGGTTTTCAGAGCGCTGGAGAAACAGAGCGCGCCGGCCGGTGTACGCTTTGGCATCAAGTGGCCGAACGACGGTGTTGTATCGGTTGACGGCGGCAAAACGTACAAGAAGATTGTCGGCATCCTGACAGAGATGCGCCTCGAAGAACGGGAAATCAAAGATATTACAATCGGCACAGGGCTGAATATCAATATCAGAGCAGTTCCGCCGGAAGTCCGGGACACGGCGGCAACCATTGCGGATGCTCTGGGACGACCGCTCTGCCGCGCAGCGCTGGTCGCGGATATCTGGAACTGTTTTGAAGAAGATTATGAGAAATTCCTGACTGCCGGCTCGCTGAAGCCGCTGAAGGCAGACTATGAGCGGGGACTGGTCAACGCCGGAAGACGTGTGCGTGTGCTCGATCCCAAGGGCGAGTATGAAGGAACAGCTCTTGGCATTTCCGACACAGGAGAACTTCTGGTGCGCACGGCCGATGACAAAATCATACCCGTCAGCAGCGGCGAGATTTCCGTCCGCGGAGTCATGGGGTATGTTTGAACGCTGAAACAGAAAGGACAGTATGTCGGAATACGCAAAGAGAACTACGATTTATACCAACATAGACAGCGACGATGACACGGACGCGGCAGCTGCACAGAGGCACTACCGCGTTGTTTTATGCGGATCGAACGCTTATGACAAGAAATACTACATCAATCCGAAATTCAGCGGACTTCCCGAGACCGTCAAGGAAGAGCTGCGCATCATCTGCTGTCTGTTTACGGAGGAGGTCGGCGGTGTTTTTACGGTGAATCTTACACCGGGCGGAGAAGTTGTTCTGGAATCCGAAGCGGACGAAGACGACCTGCTTTATGACGACATCGGCTGCGGCCTTTTAATCCGGCAGGTCAGAGACAGCAAGAAAGAGCTGTTTGATTCGCTTTCGATTTATTTCAAGGTGCATTTTCTGCATATGGACCCTTCAGAGCTGCTGGAGGAAGACGCGCTTGCACCGGAGGAGAGCCTGCGGAACGAAGAGACTGCGGATACAGGCCGGCGTCTGGAGAACGGCGACGATTACCACAAGGAAAGTACCCCGGAGGATGTCGAATAACGATGCGCTGGCAGATAGGAAATGTAACCATACCGAACCGGACTGTGCTTGCGCCGATGGCCGGCGTGTCCGATCTTCCGTTCCGGCTGCTTTGCAAAGAACAGGGCGCGGGACTTTCCGTCATGGAAATGATCAGCGCGAAGGCTGTTACTTTTGGCAACCGCAAAACAGCGGAGCTCGCCAGAACCCTCCCCTCCGAGGCTCCGGTGGCACTGCAGATTTTCGGCCACGAGCCGGAGGTGATGGCAGAGGCCGCAAGAAGAATAGAGGACTGGGACTTTGACATCCTGGACATCAACATGGGATGTCCTGTACCGAAGATCGTAAATAATCAGGAGGGGTCTGCTTTGATGAAAAATCCAGCCCTGATTGAAAAGATCGTCCGCGCCTGCGTCCGCGCTTCTTCAAGACCTGTAACGGTCAAGATGCGGCGCGGTTTTGACTGTAATCACATCAATGCCGTGGAATGCGCGAAGGCCGCGGAAGCCGGCGGAGCCAGCGCGATTGCCGTTCATGGAAGAACGCGCACCCAGATGTATTCCGGCGAGGCGGACCGGGAGACCATCGCCGAAGTTGTACAGGCTGTCCGCGTTCCCGTCATCGGCAACGGCGATATCAAGGACGGACCGAGCGCAAAACGGATGCTGGACGAAACCGGCTGCACGGCTGTTATGGTCGGCCGCGGCGCGCAGGGAAACCCGTGGGTATTCGCGGAAATCAAACATTATCTGGAAACCGGCGAAGAACCCGCCCGCCCGTCCAGACGGGAGATCGTGCAGATGATTGAACGCCATGCACAGTTGATGCTGCAGTACAAGGGTGAGGAACAGGGAATTCTCGAAATGAGAAAACACGTCGCATGGTACGTGCAGGGATTCCCGGGCGCTTCAAAGATCCGTTCAAAGGTTAACACCGTGACGACATTCAGCGAGCTGGAGGATCTTCTTTCGCGGGAGTTTCCTTACGCGTAAAACAAGCGCGGCAGCCGGCCGCATCGCCGCAGCGCGGAAAACGGTATCGGCGGGCAGTCATGCCGCCGCGCCCTGCACGGGCTGCCTGCTTCCCGGTTTAAATTGACATAGATGCGGATTATGGATATAATTGTAGGCCATGAGTTTGGCATTTTGCAGCTTGTTGATGCATCGTCAATAAATATTTTGTAAATACAGGAGCGGTTATATCATGGCAGAAGCAGCAAAAACAGTTATTACTACAGCAGGTCTCAAGAAAATTGAGGACGAGCTGAACGATCTGAAAGTCAACAGAAGAAGAGAAGTGGCCGAGAAGCTCAAGGACGCGCGGGCGCAGGGCGATCTGTCCGAGAACGCCGAGTACGACGCAGCCAAGGATGAGCAGCGTGAAATCGAAGCGCGCATTTCCCTTCTGGAAGAAAGACTCAAGAACATTGAGGTTGTTGACGAAGGAGAAGTTACCCTTGACAAAGTCAGTGTAGGCTGCAGGGTAAAGGTACACGATATCGTTGACAACGAAGATCTCGCGTATACGATTGTCGGCTCGAGTGAGGCGAACAGCCTGCAGGGAAAGATTTCGAACGAGTCTCCCGTCGGCAAGGCTCTGATCGGCGCCAAGATCGGCGATACCGTCAATGTGGATACGCCTGCAGGAACCTTCGGCTACAAGGTACTTGGCATCGAAAGAGGATAATGACTGCATAGAGACCGCTGTAAAGGAAATAACGGCCGCAGACAGGCCGTTATAAGTGCAGTCCGCATCAGGGGAGAGGAAAATGGCAGACAATCAGAACAACCGGAATCAGAGCGCGTCTTCACAGGATGCGGGACAGCTGAAAAAGGTCAGAATGGAGAAACTGGCCGCGCTTCAGGCAGAGGGAAAAGATCCGTTCAAGATTACAACTTACGACCAGACCTACCATACGCAGGAGATCAAAGACAAGTTTGAAGATCTTTGCGGAGAGCAGGACGCCGAGGGTAATTATACGAAGGAGCCCGCGACTGTTTCGATTGCCGGCCGTATGATGTTCAAGCGTGTAATGGGTAAAGCTTCGTTTGCCAACCTGCAGGACCGCGACGGACGGATTCAGATTTATGTCAGCCGCAACGATCTGGGCGATGATGCTTATGCCGGCTTTAAAAAGCTGGATATCGGTGACATCATCGGTGTGAAGGGTTTTCCGTTCCGTACAAAGACCGGAGAAATCTCGGTGCATGTCAAGGAACTGACATTGCTGTCCAAATCGTTGGAACCCCTTCCGGAGAAGTTCCACGGACTGACAGATACAGATACCCGCTATCGTCAGAGATATGTCGATCTCATTATGAATGAAGATGTTCGCGAGACCTTCAAGATGAGATCCAGAATCATTCAGGAGATCCGTACATTTCTTGCCGGCCGCGACTTCATGGAAGTCGAGACGCCGATGCTCGTCGAAAACGCGGGCGGCGCCGCGGCAAGACCGTTCATCACGCATTACAATGCGCTCAATGAGGACAGAAAGCTCCGCATTTCTCTGGAACTGTATCTCAAGCGCCTCATTATCGGCGGTCTGGAGAGAGTGTATGAGATCGGGCGTGTTTTCCGCAATGAAGGTACCGACACCCGGCATAACCCTGAATTCACGCTCATGGAGTTGTATCAGGCATATACCGATTATAACGGAATGATGGAGCTGACCGAGTCCATGTTCCGCGATGTCGCGCAGAAGGTCTGTGGTACGACACTGATCACTTACGGCGGAAAACAAATTGATCTTGGAAAGCCTTTCCGCAGACTGACGATGGTTGACGCAATCAAAGAGGAGACAGGCATTGATTTCGATCAGGTCTCTTCGGACGAGGAAGCAAAAGCTCTTGCGCGAGAGCGCGGTATCGAATTTGAAGACCGCCATAAGAAGGGCGATATTGTCAATCTGTTCTTCGACACATATTGTGAGGACAAGATGATTCAGCCGACTTTCATCATGGATCATCCGGTTGAGATTTCCCCTCTGACCAAGAAGAAGCCTTCCGATCCTTCCAAGGTGGAGCGGTTCGAGCTTTATATCAACGGCTGGGAAATGTGCAACGCGTACTCAGAGCTCAATGATCCGATTGATCAGAGAGAGCGTTTTGCCGCACAGGACGCACTGGCGGCGGCAGGCGATGAAGAAGCGAACCATACGGACGAAGACTTCCTGCACGCGATGGAAATCGGCATGCCTCCGACCGGTGGGATTGGTTATGGTATAGACAGATTGTGTATGCTGCTTACGGACAGTGCTGCGATCAGGGATGTTTTGCTGTTCCCGACGCTGAAGTCAACAGGCAAGTAAACCCCAGTAAAATCAAGGGTTTCGAGTGGTAAAAGGAGCTTAGGTACCACAAAAGTACCACAATAGTTCCAATGGTAGATGCAGGACAGTACAT